>ERZ833963.4-NODE-4-length-283062-cov-21.229376_pt1 | contig 283062 bp, 224 predicted proteins | sample MGYA00519693_ERZ833963 | MGnify/ENA primary metagenome ERZ833963 (study PRJEB31850, sample SAMEA3708748) | human gut metagenome | biome: human gut; feature: human-associated habitat; material: faeces | place: China | collected 2014 ...
GGAACAATAACATCTGCACGGTCAGTTTTCAGATTAAATTCTTCCATGCGCTGTTATACCGGCACCACGAGTGACCGTTTCTCCGGATGGTATGAATTTGAAGTATCAACATAAAATCGGATTGTTATGGAAACCGTATGTTTTGAAAGGAAGGCGTTCGAGGAATTTGCCATGAAAATCGAACGGTTCATACATAGGGTGGAGGGAATCCCCATCTGGATTTGAAAGGCGTGAAGAGGACGGCTGGCTGGCTCGACCACCAGGATGTCTGCCTGAAGCTGAAAATCAGCAAGCGCACCTTGCAGACCTTGCGGGATAACGGCACGCTCGCCTATACCAAGATAGGCAACCGTACCTATTACCTGCCGGAAGACGTGGAGCGTATCGTCACGAAAGTGGAGGACAGACGCAAGGATGCACGCTACAGGGGGCACACCATTTGAAGGAATTGAACTGAAGTATCAACAAAAGACAAATGAGCAGTATGTATAATAGAGTTTATATCGAATAATTGATTAAAGCGTTCTTTGATTTATCTTTGTGATCTAAAAAGTTCAATTGATGTATTACGACAAGATTCGCCACCGTCATAGCCAAGTGCTTGCTGCGACAGGATTAACTCCTGCAGAGTTTGACGCTTTGCTAATAACTTTCAAGTACCATTGGGATGAATATTACAGCCATTTTACCTTGGAAGGTAAAGTGCGCCAACGTATATCTTACAACAGTGTTGTCTCTGATTCAGGACAAAATGTTCTTCATATTGGTATATCTGAAGACCAATCCCCTTCAGGAACTCCATGCTATTCAGTTTGAGATGACCCAGCCCCAGGCCAATAGATGGATTCACCTTCTTTCTGAGATTCTCCGGCGTACATTGAAAACGCTTGGTGAATTGCCTGACCGTAACTCCAAACGTCTGATACACATTCTTCAAGGGTGCGAAGAAGTCTTGTTGGACGGAACCGAGCGACCTATTCAGCGTCCTTTGGATGAAGACTGGCAGTCTGCATGCTATAGTGGTAAAAAAAACTCATAGCATAAAGAATAACCTGTTATGTACTAACAATCTTCGGATTGTATGGTTGAGCTCCACATACAAAGGTCATGTCCATGACAAAAAGATTTGTGATGAAGAACCTCTTCTACTTCCCAAAGGTATTAGGTTCTGGCAGGATACAGGTTTCATCGGACACAAACCGGATGGAGTTGAAATATGCATGCCCAAAAAGAAACCTAAAGGGAAAGAGCTTACTTGTGTTGAAAAACAAGAGAACAAGCGGATTTCCGGAGTTAGGATTAAAGTGGAGCATGCCATAGGTGGTATGAAAAAATGCCGTATTGTCAAAGAACGATTCAGATGCCATAAATTCGGTTTCGAAGATATGGTGATTCTTATTGCTTGTGGATTACACAACTTCAGAATCAGTCACAAAATGAGTCATATAACAAATTAATCTATATAATGTTTAATGAATTGAAAACGAAAGACGATGCGTGGATGCAGTCCATCCACGAGCGTATCGACCGGCTGTCGGCGATGATTGACGGCATTTTCGGAGATGGCGCGGTTCCGCCAAAAGAAGACGTGTACCTGTGCGACAGTGAGGTGGCGTGTATGCTGAAAGTCAGCCGCAGGACATTGGGCGAGTATCGGAGCAACGGCACGCTGCCTTACTATGTACTTGGTGGCAAGGTCTTGTACAAGAGGAGCGAGATCGAGCAGGTGTTGGAACGGGAATATAGGAGTGTCGGCAAGGCGCGGGGAAGCGGATGAAGATTCCATTTACCTGTTTTTTACGCACTTGTACAGGCTGCGGGCATTAAGACTGTCCGCATAAAGGCTGGACGTTTGCGTGCGCCAGCCACAGACTGTTTTTTAGAGGTGAGGGAGTTTGCCGTCTGGAAAAAGAACCTCTTTTTGGACTTTGGCACAAAGTCGTCCCCTGCCCGGTATCAGACTGTAATTCCTGTATGCAATCCTTTTCTGACTGTTCTCGTAACAGTCTGTTTCAATCCTGCCTGACCTTTGTTTACTTTTCATAAAGAGACTGTACCGCCTTTGTGACCGGGATATGAAACCGAAAGATTGTTTTTGACGGTTGCTAAAAAAGAAAAATCAAAGGTGTTTTGCATGTTCCGTAAAAAATCGTACCTTTACATAAAGTGAGTTGCACATCAACGCAATTGATGCAAGTATGTAGAAACCAGAACGGTTGCCAACTCGTTACCTCGTTTTTTGATGATCCGCATAAACTTTTATTCTTAGCGGATTATGTGATTCTTTCAAAAATAATCTCTATTTTGGGAATACGGCTTTCTGAATATCGGAAATTCTATGTGCCTGCCGTTTTACATCCCCTCCCTACAATCTACAACGACATGCTATCAGAACACTTCCCCATAAAATTTCTATTTTTCCTGTGAAATTATTCTCTTATTCAAAAAAAATAGTATCTTTGTCCTATAAAAGTTGTTCATAAGTATGAGACTGTAAAGTACTGAAATTAGCACAATCTCCAAATCGTTACCTTAGACTTTTCAGAACTTCCATAAGCGTTTGTCTTTCAAATTAATCCATCAAATTGATAAGAATTTAAAGTAGTAAACTTAATTGTAAGTGTACGGTTACTTTGAGGGAGTATCTTATACACATTACTATTCACTGTGGTAGCATTCGGATTGGTCCATGCCACGTTCAACGTCCCGCTTGTCCCTGTTACAGGAAGAGTTGTCTGGCTCGCATTCCAGGTCACAGGGCTGTTGCTAAGTCCCGAGATAGTTGCCGCACACTGCTGAACCGTATTATTATTAAACTCTTTAGCCACTACACACAACTGAAGTTGGGCACACTGCCTTGAAAAACTAATGCCGCTCAACAGGCATTGCCCGCTTGCATTGGCCGTAACATTTACCCCGGTCTTCTGACACAACATGAAATCCTGGTTATGCGTCACTGTTGTCGACCAATTACCGGACAAAGCGGCCGGAGCTGTATTGGTTCCGTATGAATAGAAGACAAATGCATACGTCCCGGGCCTTAACACCCACTGTCCGGAAACACCTGCGGGAGTGGCTGTATTCGCTACAATCGAGGCAATGCCGGAAGCATTGGTACTATAAACCGCTGTACCCGCATAATTAGCAGCCGTTATGGAATTGTTTTTATAGGCTACAACCCGAAACTGCATATTGGCCATATTGCTACGCGTCTGCACCGGATTAACGGGAAGTAAAGATTCAATTGTCGTTTCTACATCATAGCCCGAATCATAAGTACTGTCCAAAGGCTGCACTATCTTTGTCAAAATCTCTCCGGAACGGGTAACCGCACCACCTAAAAACTCATCTACCCCATCTACTTTTACGTTGATAGATACCATCTCCCCATCTCCCTCTATCGGATCATGATGTCCCGAAGGAAATCTTTCATCTTCCTCCCTGTCACACCCTGTCACTGCAAGCAAAATCAAGAACAAAGAACATGAACGAGCCATTAGGCGAATCATACTTCTAAGTATTCCCGTTTGCGTCCTGTCAATTATGCATCTCATATTTATAATCAAAATTAGTATTCCCTTGAGTCCCGTAATCATTCACTGTCAAAGCATTCGTAGGTACCATCTGTATATCTGTAATCGTCAGAGATACATTGTAGTATGATCCGGCATCCAACGAACTGCCGAATCCCGTAATATTCAAAAAACGCACTTCACCGTCCACCGTCACAAGAACTGTTAATGTATTGCCGGCAAGTGGCTGTGGAGGCAGCAGGAAGTCATAGCTCAATTGTCCCCCGATCGCTATATCCACATTCGGATTATAAACATAGCCTGTTGCGACGGCAGTTCCTTCGGTTGCGCCGGCTACCGTAGCGATATTCAAATGACGTTGCAGATAAAAACTTGTATTATTAGATTTCAAAGTAATATTTTTGATATTACATGCCTTACTCTTATCATAATTCGTTCCGCGCAGCAATGTCAGTTTGAGCCGGGCATAAGCGTGTTTCATAGCTGTAAACTCCACTTCCGGAGCATCATTATTAATCAGGCTTGCACTTCCCACAGGTAGCCCCTTCCCATAACACATATCTTTGTCCGCACTGTAAAGTTGCGCATTCAGGACGGCTGTTGTCGTATTGTCTACAAAGGAAACGGATTGATAAGGATAATAAGCATACAAACTCACCCCGCGATGATCCACCTTCACTTCTGTAGAAGCCGTCCATCCGGTTGCTGTATACGTATAAGGCGCATCATACTGAGGAGGGTAACCTTTGTCACCGGTACGAAACAGTCCCAATCGATAAGTGGCGTTAGCAATCAGCCCACGCGTAGTCTCCGCACCGTATTCAGGAACAGCAACAGTCGATATTCCTATAGGAATCTGCCTGTCGGATAATACTTCGGATGAAGTATCCGTTGTAATCTCTGCCCCGCATGATATAAACAATCCGCACATGGCAATAAAAAACATATTATTAATTTTCATGACCAAAAACAGTTTAAAACAGAATTTGTATGTATAGTAGCCTCACCTATCAAGTCTCCCGAAGCCTCTTGGGGCGTAGGCCAGTCAACAGTAGAAACTCCATTCGCCCCAATGACGATTCCATGCGCCCCCTGTACGGTAATCTCAATCAAATATTTTTTCCCGGCTTCCAATTGAGACAATTTAGTAAGCGGAATCCCCAATGTATATACATCACCATCTACTGTAAGGTCTACTTTCATGCCACAGTCAGCTACTCCCAGAATGGTTCCGATCGATCCTAATGTGCAAGGCGCGATAAGGAAGCCCACCTCTACATAATCAGTTTCCAGTTCCGGAATCGTTTCGTCCACTTTCTCTGCGATTCCCGGCTCCGGAGTGGCTTCAGAGGCGGCATAAGTTCCGTTTGTAATATCCAGAGTAGTGTATGTCAACACATTGGATACCTTTATTTTTGACAGCTTAGCATCTTTGGTATACTTATGTCTGTTGACCTGAAAAACGACCCAGCTATAAGCATGCTCCATATTTAAAAAAGAAATATCTACAGGAGTTTTACTTTTTGCAGGCTGAGTAAAACTGGTCTCATCGGTTGCCCCGGTTCCCGGCCCATAACACAAATCTTTCTCAGCCGAATACAGTTTTGACTTTAGAGGAATGGCTGTCCGATCCGTATAATCCAATCCGTTTTCCTTATCGGCATGATAAGGATAGATTGCCCAAAGATTTGCATATACATCTTCAGCCAGTGACACTGTGTTTTCATCGTCAATCGGGGTCCATGTTCCTGCCATCTTGGTATATTTACAATTATTCCTATCCGAATATTTTCGGGTGCTGGTTGCTCCATTCTTTACCACATCATCGGTCAGAAAAACTCCGATGGCTTCTCCGTCACTTAGTGCGGCACGAGTATTGACCTTATGCGGTTCGATTACACTCACGCTATTGACAGTGCAAGGTACGGTGGCATCATCGGGTATACCATCCATATTGTCATCCTGGCTGCAGGCGACCAAAACCAGTAGCAGACACCAAATCCTGATCAGATCATTTAAATTATTCATTATTCATTTTTTACGACATTACACTTCACCATTTTCAAAATTTTCATCTTTTGACGCATCTTATCGGGAATGCATCCCAATACCAATAATAGTTATTTTTAACAGCATAACTCTGATTAAACTCCAGATAATAGCAACGCTTATTACTGGCGCCCGTACTGCTTCTGTAATACCCCGTTTCACGCCAATAGTTTACATTATTTTTACCTCTGTTTCCCATTGCAGGCAGAAAAACTTTATCACCGCCAAAAAATCCTCCCCTCTTACCATTCATATTTCCAGACCTATAGCCACTATTTCCCAGATTCTGTAACTGGTTGGCAGTCGGAGTACACCATGTTCCTTGGGGAAGAACCTGATAGCAAGGATCATTGTTGGAGGAAAAAGAGCTTCCTCCATACGTATTATTACTGGAAGAGAGAGTATTCCAGCCGAAAAAAGATCCACCTTCTGTACCACTGTGATAACCACTTTGTGAAGACTCTAAATAAAAATTACTCCCACTCCTGTAAACGTTCCCTTTCGCCCACGTAGCTCCTCCCACAGTAATACCGTTTCCGGTTATCTTAACAGTTATCTTATAATTACCTCCTGCCACAAATTGACGTCCGGTGACATTAACCGTCACTCGGTTGTTGTATTGTACATTACCAATTCGCAAAGTCGTGAACTTAATGGTTAATGTACGGCTGCTCTGAGGGAGCACCTTATATACATTACTATGAACCGTAGCCGCATTCAAGCTGCTCCAGGAAAAGTTTACAGCTCCTCCTGTGCCGCCTGTTGAAAGGGTTGCCTGACCGGCATTCCAGGTTATGTTATTGCTATTCAAATTGGATACAGTGGCTGCACATTGTTGAACCGTATTATTAGAAAAATCATTGGCCGTGACAGCCAGTTGGAGCAAAGCGCACTGACGCGTAAAGCTGATTCCTCCCAATGTAAACTCTCCCCTATCATCGGGAGCTACTACAACTCCTTCTTTCCGGCAAAGCATAAAATCCTGATTGTGCGAAACGGTTGCGGACCAATTACCGGACAGCATCGCCGGTGTACTATTCACTCCATAAGAATAGCACACAAAAGTATATGTGCCCGGCCCCAATATCCATTGTCCGGCACTATTGACAGGAGTAGCTGTCTTGGCTACAATAGCCGCGACTCCCGAACCATTTGTCTTGTAAACAGCTGTCCCCGCATAATTAGCGGCAGACGAAGCATTTGTTCTGTAAGCCACTACACGAAACTGTACATTACCCAAGTTGGCACGGGTCGACACACTATTCTCCAATGGAACCGACTCCACTGTTGTCTCCACATCATATCCGGTATCATAAGTAGAATCCAAAGGCTGCACTAAACGAGCAACAGTTTCTCCAGAACGCGTCACCGCCCCTCCGTAAAATCGATCAACCCCGTCCACACTCAATTGTATCGGAACCATCCGGCTTTCATCCACAGCGGGCTGTTCTTCATCCGGAATCGATGGATAAAACGTATCGCTTTCCTGACTGCAACTCATTACGAAAAGAGAAAACGACAGGCTCAAACAAACCATTTCCATGTACCGTCTCATTCCGCCATTTACTTTTAGTTTATCTTTCAGTTGTATCATCTTTATTCTCCGTTTATGTTATAATTCCGTATCTATCGGAGTATTTCCTTGTCCGCCAAAATCATTGACAGTAACAGCCGCCGATGACAGGATGATTCCCACATCCGTAAATGTCAGCGATACTCCATAATATTTCCCCGAATCCAAAGAACTGCCTAATGTTGAAATGTCACAACTCCGAGTCACCCCGTCGACAGTGACAAGAATAGTCAATTTACTACCGGCAAGTGGTTGCGGAGGAAACATATACTCGTATGTCACGCTTTTACCGGCGGCAATATTAACGTTAGGATTATGAACATACCCGGTAGTCACAGCGCTTCCTCCGGTAGCTCCGGCAGTTGAGGTAATATCGAGGCTACGTGTCAGGTAAAAATTGGCATTATTCGATTTGAAAGTAATATTCTGTATATTACATTTCTTAGTCTTATCAAATTTTTCCCCGCGGGTCAGTGTCAACCTCAACCGGGTATACGCGTGTTTCATATTCAGAAACTCAACAAACGGATTGTATACACTAACCGGACCTTCACCCAAGGCTCCACCTGCTCCATAGCAAATGTCCTCTCCAGCATTGAACAACTGTGCTTGCAGGGTCAAGGTAGTGCCACCTGCCAGTCCGGCATAATTTCCGGTCGCTGTATGATAAGGATAATAGGCAAAAAAAGAAGCATTCCGATAATCTACCTTGATTACATCATCAGATCCCCACTCTCCTCCTGAATAAATATGCTTCACATTGAATAAAGGCGTATAAGTACCGGCATTGGTCCGAAAAACCCCTAAAGCGTATGTATCATCGTTTATAATTCCGCGTGTTGAGGGCCTATCGTCGGAAGAAGCGGACACTACAGCCAGTGCCTTTTCTCCGGATACCTTGTCTTCTTGTTCACAAGAGACTAATGCAAATAGGATGCAAATAAAAAATAATAGGTTTGTCTTCATACGTTTAATATTAAATTACAGTGCTCCTGATCCATTTTCTGTAGGATTCGGCGCCCAATCTTCTGTTCCCACTTTACCACCATCAATAATGATCTCTGTTGTATCTTTAATAGTAGTGGCATCACCACCGTCAAATTCTGTTGATTGCCACTCTTTCGTGGTAACCTCCACTATATTAATCGGTATTCCCCCTCTGATATCCAATCGGACTACGTGGCGCTTTCCTGCTACCAGTCCGCCAAGATCCGCCTGTGGCACAATCACACTGAACTCACGTTCATCAATGGTCAAAGTCAGTTTCAACCCGGACGCGAGAGTCTGAGGAACAAACAGATAGTTACAAGTGGTATCTCTCGCCGCTTCTCCTACCCCCAATCCCGTGTCATGCATAGGTCCGGAGGTTGGATATGAATAAGAAATAACATTTGTAGTGTTTTGCAGGCTCCCGTCTTTTATATCGAACGTCCCGGTGTCAACCATCGGGTCTCCGTTATCCAATTCTATACGTACATTGGTTATTTTACACTGCAACGGATACCTTCCGTTACGAATCATCTCCAAAGAGAGCTGAGAATAAGGTTTCTCTAATAAAAATTCTATCTGTGGTGACAGATTATTGACTGTGACAGCCGCATTGTCTTTGGCATACCACCAATCCGCACCCTCCGTGTAAGCTTGGTTTTTTAATGTGGTCTGTGTAACTGCGGAAAAAGTAACTCTACCATATGGATAATACGCACACAGACCGGCTCTTGCCCCGCCCACCCAAACAGGGGTCTCTGACGTCCATTCGTCATCAGGCTGATAAGTGTATTTCACATTACTTTGAGGGATAACATAGTTAGCATCCGCTATCAAAAAAACTCCGATACTGCTCCCTTCAGGCAAGGGTTGAGCGGTGGCTCTTGTAGTCACATCCGCCTTGAACGAAGTGAATACGCTTAAAGGCACACTGTCCGTCTTTTCTGTCGGAAATAAAGTTCTTTCCTGCGAACAGGCAACCAATAATAACATCATTGCATATATGGCAACCACAGAAGTATTTATATTCATATTGAGTTTCATAATCATGCTGTTCATTTTTGTATAATCATTAAGGTCGGGGAAGCGGTTCGTAATCTATACCTTCATTCAGTATTTTCTCATCCCAGTCAGTAGTGGTTACGGTCACCGATTTAATTGCAATCCCTCTCAATTTCAAAGAGACAACGTATTTTTTACCACTCTCGAAATCAGAGAGATCGTCTATCGGAATGATCACCGTTGCCGGAAATCCGCTTACATTCACTATAATGCTAAGCCCTTTAGTCGGTTCAAAAGGGTCAGGCAATAATTTTGTAGGAATCATAAGCAGATCAGCCTGGTATTTTTTAGTAGGACTGTCTAAAACATAAGGAAGGCCTTTTGTAATGTTATATCCACCCCTGAATTGTTTCTCCGTATCATCCGGATGGATGCCAACAGTACCACTCGTAATATCTATCACCGCTTTTCGAAACAATGAGTCGTTTGCCAAAGCCACCGAATTAATACTACATGTAGCCGGATAAGCATCTTCGACCCCTATATTCAATACTAAACGTGAATAAGCATGCTTAAAACGCATATTTACAAAATATTCCTTAGCATCAACTTCCTGGTTAGTCACATAATACAGTTCTTTTGAAGGATCATAATCTTGCGTATCCATAGGAATGGTAGTACGGACATTATAAAGAGTATCAGCAGTCCCAACTGTCCCTTCCACATAGGGATAATACCCGCACACATCCGCCTTCTCGCTACCTAAATAAATGGTACTCGCCTCCGACTCGGCTGTCCATTGACTCTCATCGGCATTTAGCGTATATTTTCTGTTATTCACAGGCGTATAACTCGTTTCGGCAGCCTGCCCATGACAAAACAAAGCAATGGAACTTCCGGGCGTAAAAACTGCATCGGCACGGGTCTGTAGATTGCCTTCCACAATGGAAGCAGACGCAATCTCCAACTCAGTACGGGCTGTTTTGTCTTTTTTCCAATCCGGTAAGCTATCACCATCGCTGCACCCCAGTAACATGCAAACTAAAAAACTTATGTATAGTACTCCTTTCATAGTAGCTCAGTTTTAAATATGATTTTATTCAACAGGATATTTATCCCCGCCATTGACCTTATCATCTTCCCATTCCAATGCTTTGACGGTAGGCACGATTTCTGTTCCTTTGATCTTTAATCCGATAACATACTTCTCTCCCTGCCTGAACTCTCCAAGTTCGGAATACGGGATCTCCACGAGCATCTGTTGTCCATCTACCACAAGGCTGACAGACAGCCCGAATTGTCCTCCTTCCGCATCTGTCCGCTCAATTTTAAGCGGAACCGGAATCATCAATACACGGCGTACATAAGATCCGCCAACAGCCAATGTATAAGGTGAAGCCGCAGTTACTGTTGTCAAATCATAATTCCCTGTTTCCGAAGCCTGTATGCTTCCGTCAACGGCAATGTTAATAGTGCCTTTTTTTATTAAAGCAGAATTCATCAAGGTTATTTTACTAATTTCACAAGGCATGAAGTAGTTCTCACGACTGATCTTTAGCTCCACCAAAGAATAAGCATGCACCATATCAAAAGTAATCGCAGGAGTAAAACCATTTATCATTGTATTCAATGCATAATAGATATCTTCAGTATCCACATAATCCTGTGATTGTAATGGAATGACCGTCTTATCCGCATACGAATCTTTATAAGGGTAGTAAGCGCAGACATCAGCATCGTTACCCACTAAATAAATTGTATCATTAGCCGTCGGAGGTCCCCAATGACCTTCGCTGTAAACGTATTTACGGTTGTCAATAACTTTATATCCGCTTTCAGGTTCTGTGCCCGACAGAAAAATCCCTATGGCCCCTTCCGTCAAAGATACCGGATCGGGAGCTAAACGTGTAACCACCTCCTGCTTAATGACTGCCGAAGATACCTCGAGCGGTACTCGAAGTGCAGATGCTTTCCATCTCCCGTCATCCATCTCACTGTCATCAGAACAGCTACTCAATAAAATACCTCCCACCAGGATCAATAATAAACGTTTCATAATCTTCATATTCTAATTAAAACTGGTATCATAATCACTGCCACTGCCTCCGGTCCCTGTCTGCACCTCTGTCCAATCCCTGTCAATCAAGATTTTGTTACTCAGCAAAGTTAACTTTCCACCTTTGACAACCAATGACACAGTATATTTAGTACCTCTTACAAATGTGCTCAGTTTATCGACCGGAATAGTGACGGAATAATCCATGCCATCCACCGTAAGTGTCAAGACTACGCCTTCGGAAAAAGTTTGTTGGGGCAGCAGCCAGTCAAAACTCGTATCATCTGTAACCCCTATTGCAAATCCGTCTTTTAAACCGGTCGTCACAGTGTGAATATATTGAGGTGTTTGTGTTCCGCTTCCTTCGGTTCCGGTACTGATGTCAACCGTATTGGCTGTGATTATATTTCCGGCAGAAGCCTCTATTTTTGCTTTCGTTATCTTACACGTGTTCGGATACGTAGCATCCCGTACCACAGACAATACCAAACGGGCATACGCACGCTTCAATTCAAAATTCGCAGTAGGAGTCTTTTTCCAGACTTCATCTCCCCCACTGACAGCAAAACGCATATCTTTCTCCGCCGCATAAGTCTGCATTGTCAGGCTGGCTTCTGTTTTCAACGAACTATTTTTAAACTCTACAGAGTTATAGGGAGCATAAGCACATAGCCTGGCGTAAGTGGCACCGACATATATCACAGTAGAAGCCGGCTTCCAGTTTTCTCCCGCAACACGGTTATAACGAATATTTTCCAATGCCGTATAATCCGTCTCGGGTAAACGGAAAATTCCTAATGTTCCTTCAGTCATTTCTACAGCAGTAACAGCACGAGTGTCGACCTCTGCACCGGTTGTAGCCCGGATTTCAAGAGGTATCTCTCCGTTCTCACCCCCTACAGAGTCTGCAACCTCTACTTGTGAACAAGAGCTCCAGCCTACTATTAAAAGCCACATCAGCCACAAGCGTCTTGCCAAGTGAGAATCCGGATTATGCGTATAAAGTCGTTTCATGATTCATCCTTCCTTTTTATGGTTCCGGATTATATTCACCATCTACCGGTTGATTATCCCACGGAGTATCTTTCACACTCAGTTCAAGTGCAGTACCTTTCAGTTTCAGGCTGATCTGATGAATAATGCCTTTGGTTAATGCGCCCAATTTAGTATACGCAACCGGAACTGTCATCAGTTGACCGTCCACCGTCAACTCCAGTGTCACTCCTGTATCTCCATTGTTGGCCAATGTACAGGGAATCATCAGTACATTACTTTTTATAGTCCCCGATTCAGGAACCACAATGCCATCTGCCTGCTTTGCCACATTTGTCCAATAACTGAACGCAGCATTGATTTTAGTCGATGTATAAACCGCTGTTGCCAGGTTCAGCGTAGCATTCTCAATTATATTCGCGTTCTTTATGGCTATTTTAGTTACTCTGCATGTATTAGGATAATTCTCCCGGCTAAAGACAAATTCGATTTGCGAATAAGCATGTCCCATGATAAACTCAACGCTCTTAGCGGCAGAAGTACCATTCACTGTTTTCTTACCTGCATATACCAAATCAAGTTCGGCGTCAAAAATCTGAGAAGTCAAAGAAACAGCTTCTTTAGTTGCCAAATCTAATTTCGTTGTTTTCTTATAAGCACACACATTGGCATTCTCTCCACCCAGATAAATTGTTTCCGTGTTGGGTTTCCAGCCGGAGTTATAGTCATACTGTATATTGTCTTTTTTTACATAACTGGTTCCGGATTCTCCTTCCAGAAAAACTCCGATCGAACCTGATGTAAGTAATTGTGGCGTGACGGCACGTGTCTGCACGTCACCTGTTACAAATGCAGAAGCAATCTCTAAAGGAACTTTTTGTTCTTCTACCGGAAAATCATCATTACCACAGCCCGCCAGTAAAATCAGCGATAAAGTGGCTATTATAATTGGTTTCATATCAGACTTGGTTTTCATTACTATCCTTTCTGTTACAATCAGTTATTAATCTAAAGTCGCATCGTTATCACCACCGGGTACAACAGAGGTATCCCATGGATATACTTTCACTCCCGAAATATCTACTCCCGTACCCTTGACCTCCAGGAAAATGGTAGATAAATACCCGGCTTTCAGAGCTTTCAAAGTCTCGTACGGAATCGTTACCGAATATTCACTTCCATCAATTGTCAATATCAGTTGGGTATCGTCCTCAAAATCCTGTGGAGGAAACAATTTGCTGATACTTACATCCGTACTCCCTTGGGCTATCCCTGCTGTCCCCATAGCAAGCGCAGATGTATCCAGCGTCCAACCGGAAGCTGTGCTCCCTCCCAACTGTCCCGCATCCGCAGCGGATTTACTGATATCCATGCTACGTTCCACATAAAACGTCTTTCCGCTCGTTGCGGGTTTCATCACAATCTTGGTTAACTTGCACTTCAACGGATAAGTCGAATGACAAGCAATGCTGAACTTCACACCGGCATAAGCATGCTTCAGCAAAAAGGAAGCAACCGGATTGCGGTTATTGACTGCCGCTAAAGGAGCATCGGCATAACAAAAATCATTATCCGCCGTATTATCTTTCACTGTCAAAGCAGTAACCGTACTATTATCACCATTAAAAGTGACCTTACCATACGGATAATAGACATGCAAAGAGGCGTCCGTACCGCCAACATATAGTTTATCTGCCAAACTCCATCCGGTTCCGTCGTGAGTACACTGTACATCATATTGTTGCGGAAACGTAGCAGTGTAAGGTGCCGTGCGAAATATTCCTATACTGGCATTTGACAAAGCAACCGCACGTGTTTCAACGCCATTATCCTCAACGGTTTCCACTCTGACAGGAACATACTCGTCCTCCCCGCCGTTATCCACCGGATCCATCCCTCCGTTGCTACAGGCAATCAATACTATTGCCATCATCATATTTGCCAGAATGTGTTTCATCTTTCTCTGCTTTCTTAAAAACATATTTATTCCTTTCTGTCTCTTTATTGCGGCACAAACGGATCACCGGAGTCTCTGACTGCCTCTTCTATCCATTCCTCCACATCCACAGTTCCTATCTCTACTTCAGTGGGACGAATAATGACATCTATCTCATACTTTGTCCCTTCCACCATTTTCTTGTTCGTACCACAAAGCTCGGCAGCGCCAATCTTACCTTTCATCTCCTTTCCATCTACCATTAGTGTAAAAGAAAGATCCCCGGTGAAGTCAGCAGGCACTACCATATAATCCAGGACGGCAGGAGCTGCAACGGTTCCGATAGTTATCGGAACGGTATAGCTGAACATCACCCCCTGCACTCCTCCTTCAACGATCCCTGTAAACAGATCCAGTGTTCCGGTGATCCGTAAAGCCGCAGAAAATGTAAATGAGCTGATCTCACCGTTCCCGGTATACTCTCCTTTATTCAGAGCCACATCCGTTACTCCCCTGATAAAATTGAATCTCAGGAGCGAATAGGCTCTGCGTAAATTCAGCGTTACGGCACCTGTTGTATTCGAAGCCTTAAAAGGGCAATAATAGATTTCTTTTGAAGCCGCATAGAGCTCACTGTTCATCACCACACTACTTGTCCGATCCTCTTTATAAGGATAGTAAGCCGTCAGTTCCGCCGGCCCATCGATCAACACCAGTTCTTCCCCATCCGTCTTCCAGTATGGAGTTCCATATGTATATTTTCTGTTATGAATGGCTTCGTAGCCATTCGCGATATCTTTTTTCTGAAAAATCCCGATAGCGTCGGTTGCTGTAGTAAGCTCAGCAGCCGAACGCGTAAGTACCTCTAACCGCCCTGTTGAAACTCCTCCTATGCATAAAGAAGTGCGCTCTCCTTCTCCTGTCCTTCCGTCATCCGGAACAGCGCAGTCATACTGCGAACAGGAGAAGAGCGCAACACACAGAAGAATGCAGGACTTCTGAAAACAATCTATTTTACACTTCCTTATTATCATCGTTCTCATTATCTTTTTATGAAATCATTCAATTCACTTCTACATCCGGTGGAGTTACTATCCCATCGGGAACTTTCCAATCGGTAGGGACAGTAACCGTTCTTATACCAAAACTACCCGCTCCGTATGCCTCATCGGGAGTGTCAGCCCCCTGACTCAAAACATCTTTAATAACCACCGTATAAGCATTGTTACGTCGTAAATACTGCACATCATTTTTATCGATATTAATATTCACCCGATACCATCCCTTATAAGGAGACTTTTCACATTGCAGCAGCAGACATACCGCCTGTGTCTGTAGCAGATAGGGAGTATGAAGGGTACGCAACACCTCAGTGGCATACAAACCGCCTATGATACTGAATTGCTCCGGTGCATTTTTTTCATTTGCATAGGTCAACGGCAGGAAAGCCATATCCTGCGGATCATTAAATACAGGTATTACCGGTGAAACATTACGAAGCATAGCCGATTTCAAGAGAACCGTCCCCCTTTTATCCTCAGCCACCCGGACATCTATGCGTACGGCGGCACGCAGTAGCTGTACACTCATATCTTTCCCTGCTTCTTTAAATGTTGTTCCGCTCATAAGTAAACTGTTATCCGTAACGGTATATGTTCTGTCCGTTATTGACTGCAACGGCATATCTCCCCGGAGTTGCACCCGCACTGCATTTTCAGTCTGTCCGGAGCAATAAGTATCAAAATCCATTCCGGGAAAATAAGCAGAAGCATTGGCAAGCACCAATACATTATAATCCGTATGATTGTCGATGCTTCCACTTTCCGGTATAATCACCGATATTTTCCCTGTCTTAGCCAGATGATTGCCATCGACGGTTCCCTGCAAGGAACCGGCATACAACCCGTTGCCATGTTCATCGTAAATGAAAAATAAGAGCTTTACATCATTTATCACACTTTCCTCCGGACGGGCCACAGGTATTTTCCCTCCTGTATCGGATGCCCTTGTTTCCGGATCATCAGCATCGGGGATGGTATAGTTCAGCGTGAAAGCGACAGGCTTGACAGGCTGCATATCACGTCCCTCTTCACTTGAACAGGCTGTAACCCCCATCAAGCAAAATACGCTTAGAAGCATACATCCTTGCCGTATATTTCTTTTAAATCGTTTCATAAGCCAACTAATCTATGTTTAATTATGCAGTTCATCTTCCTGGCTTCCTCCGTTTCCCCAATCATCGGGAGAACGGTCTACCTGAGTCAGTTTATAATGCACTGTCAAATTCTTTACTTTTATATAGAAGTCATCGTCATAAGCCTCACCGGTGGCAAGGTCTCCATAAGACTTTTTGGCCTTTACGGTAAGCGTACCCGCAGTGACGGTTATCTCATAGCGTTCATTAGAGATTACGGCCGACACTGCACCGTCAGATACCTTTACAGGTGCAACCGTCGCATTACCGTTAACCGGACTCGACGCATCAAAACTCAACTCCCAGAAAGGACCGAACGCGACATCGCTTTCTATGGGAATGGATTTCAGCGAACCTGCGTAACCGGATAAAACGAGCTTCTTTGTACCCGAAGAGAACCAGTTCTCACGGTCAAAGTCAATTTCCGTATTCACGTCTATCCAGTCAATCACTTTCACATAGATATTCATCGGTACCCCCGTAGCGGCATCGTCAGGATTGTCATACCCCGGACCCGAGACATTCATAATCTGAAAAGTGTACTTATGATTGCGCAATAGTTCAACCAGTTTTTTCGGATCGTCCGGATCCGTCAGATCAATCCGGTAATAAGTGACATCCGCATCGTCTCCATAAATTCCGCCTACCACCAAACGAGTGGTAGCCACTTTGTCGTTGCCGGCAATATATCCGGGCTGATCAAAGCCGTTATCCGAGTAATAAGTGTTTTCGTATAGATAGAGCGGTCCGGCAAGGGGCAAAGAAGACTCACTCTTCAAAAAAAGCTTGTCACCTATCGGGCGAACCCCTAATTTGGCGGGTAAAGTCGTTTTAACCACATTACGGGTCTTTTTCTCGTCTTCTGAACCTGCGGTAACCACTTCATAGGCCTCCTTTAACGGAGCCAACCTACCGCTATCCGCCGGGAAATAAGCATAAAACTCACGCAACTTAAAAATCACCTTACCATCGCTATCCAACAACTCACCCGGATTTCCCGTATGCGCGTCATCCACTTTTGCCTGTACAGCGGCTACCGAACGCAGCACCGGTACACTAAGCGTTTGTCCTACCGACTCTTTCGAAACAGTCACTCCTGACAAAAAACCATGCATAGGCAAACAGTCTATCCCGGACGGATTATTCTCCACTTTGGATACCATTTTTTCCAATAATGCATTCATCTCCATCCCTAAACCTTTATAGGCACCGCTACGCACCAACTCTGCATGGCTATTCGTAAATACATGCACTTCCAATCCTTCTCCCACAGGCATAGTCACCTGAAACGTATTTTTACCGGCAACCGGAGTTCCTTCGGATGCTGATTTCAGATACAGCCGGTTCCGGTCGGACACTCCCGGAGCAAATACCAATACGTCAATGCCATTGATCACCGTCTCTTTATTATCCGTCCCATCGGCTCCGGAAGCATAAGTGCGGGGAACATTCACACGGAGGTACATGTCTTTATCCGGGTTCTGAGAGATACTTTCGGAAGTATCATCCGAACACGAAACCAAAGCCACGGCCAGAAATACCATCAGTTGACATATCAGAATTCTTTTCATGCTATACTCTCCTTTTATCAGCTTACTTACATATTACTTTCTATTGCCGCCACTTTCCATCCGTTGACACGAACTTGCATAACGGGCTTCACATAATGTCCGTCAATCACCAAGTCAATATAATTGCCCGGAACAGAAGTCAACTCAATAGGAGCACAATCAAACGAAGCGACCTGTTCATCACGAATAAACACGTCTACTCTCAGGAACTTTCCTTCCGAAGAAAAAGAACCGAACCAGGGAGTCAGTACATTTCCGGTACTTTCTTCGTAATAACATTCAGGTTCAAGTATCACTTCGTCCGTATTTGCTTTATTATTATAATCTACACCACTACGCGTACCGTAAAGGTGGAACTTAAAATCTTCGGGGGAAGGAATAATACTGCTTGCGGCACGTGTTGCTCCTCCTTCTTCAACGACCTGATCCTCTACTGTCTGAGGAATCATTGTTATACGCGTACGGCATACGGCACGCACAAACGGAATAGTCACAATATTGCGGTTTTCACGCAGGCCGGCATCTATGGCAATGCGTCCGTACAACAGATCGTCTACAGGCCGGCAGATTCCGCTGCCGTCGGTAATTTCTTTTAATTTCACATACCCCTCTCCTATGGGAGTATCAGGAGTATCTACATAATCAATTGCCTCATCATATGTCCAGGCTATCAGTTCCAGACTGTCTATATCATCAAAGGTTTTCAAGAATCGATAAGGTTCGGTCAATCCTACTTCATCCAAACCTATTTCCAGTTCCCGATATTTATGCTTCTGTTTATAAAAATGAAGTTGCGTAGGAGTAGAAACCGTTTCAAAAAAACGATTGGCTCCACCATAAATATAGCTGAAATAGATGTGCATATATCCGGCACAAGCATCCATATCATCTTTAATACATGAATTCAGCAATAGGGCAACGCCCAGAAGTATCGGTAGCAGTTTCTTCATTTTAGTTTTGTATTCTTCTCTTTCCGAAAAAGAAAGAGATATAAACCGGAACGGATTTTCCATCCGCCCCGGATCATATAAAAAAGAGATTCTGATTACATATTTATATTGTTAACAACATATTTCCATGGCTTAACAACTACCTGTACAAGCATGTCAATATTATCCGAATTGATAGCATCTTCAATACTCTTGGCACCCAAAGTAGTAATAGTACCTGTAATATGATAGAATGTGTTGCGTTCGGTAATCTTCATTGAGGTTGTTTCGTCATCGCTATAGTTGGCAACATCAGCACGATAGTAACGTTTGTCGTTAGGTTTAATCGTAATAGCAGCTTCTTTCTTAGCTTGTTCCGTTTCACCTCTCAACGCAAGTTTATACGTCTCATTCTTTTCCAGGAACGTAACCAATGCTGTTACATTAGTAGGATTCCAAAAATCAGCAGCCAATTTATCATAGGTGGTACCTTCAGGAACAGAAGTAGCAGTTTTGAAATCGGTATCGTCCAAAGCTTCTTTCAACATTTGCTCCGTAATAGTCGGTTCAAGCAGGGTATTTGTACCGATATAAGTAGCCTGGGTAACTACCACAGTAGCACAACCGGCATTATCGGCATAGTTAGGAGTTACATAAAAATAAGGAGAATATAACTTGTCACTCTTAACGTATACCATCGAAGTACCTGCAGGAGTACCTCCATCAGTCAGCGCCTTTTCACCAACAACCCATGTCAGACGATATTCTTTCGCGTCAGCATTGTATTCTCCCTTATTCAATGCAGGAGTCGTTCCAGGAACCTCCGCAATAGTAGGCGCAGATTCTTTCTCACCTGCAAATGCTTTCAACCAGCCTTCCACATCCCAGTCTTTAGCAGTTGCATCCGCACTCTGCGGGAAATACCAGTCACGAGTCTGTGCTGTGAACGGAGAAACACGTCTCGGGATACGCACTACGACAATACCATCGGGATCTTTAGTACTTGCCGGATTTTCCCAATTTGCATCTTTGATTGCCATCTTACCATAAGCCTCGTATACGGGATTGGTAGTAACAGAGGCATTAAAGAATACCTTCGCTAATTCACGATTCAGAGGAATCGAAACTTTAACGGTAGATCCGTTCGGGATATTCGGGTTGGTAGGAATAGCCGATACACCTGCCATGATATACTTCTTAGTCTGCGTTCCGTCTTTAGCAACGGTCAGATCATTCAAGTAGCTCTTAGACAGATTAGAAATATAGGCACGGATAGCGGCTTCCGATTTGTCAGCCTGGTGTGCCAGTGTCTGAGCGGTAGCAAGGGTCATCTGAGGATCATTCACAATGACATAAACGCTATCTCCCTGACGTACGCCGTTAAACGTACACATATTTTTCTTCGTTCCGGGAGTCGCAACATCGCCCTCACCAATTGCGGTTGTCACACCAGTGTCTTCCGCACCATTGTCACCTGCCACACGCTTCACAGTCCAGTCACCTACTTTCGCGCCTTCATGCTGCGGATCATTTTCTTTGGCAAACAGATAGGCCACATACACGTTATTTTCAGTGCCTACTCCTTCTATTTCACCCTTATCCGCACGGGTGGCAGGAGCTGTAGAATTGGTAAAAGCAATGCTGATAGCATCAATCAATTCACCTTTTTGACCACCATTGTCAATTCCCGGTTCATCATCATTACTACATGCAGCCATTGCAAGGGCCGCCAATGTAAACGTAAATAATTTGTTTAATTTCATGTTACTAAAAAATTTAATTATAGATATAAGTTCGAATATTTTATACTCTTATCCGCTTTGGATATTCCTTTCTCCCTTCCGAATCGCGAAGGGTGAAAGGCAGAGAGAAAAAATGCGGATACTCCCTGTTCCATCGTTCTGTTAACTGTCACTGTCTGTTTCGTTAATCAAAAATTCCTTTCCATCACTTTTTAATTCTATTATTACCATTCACTAATTAATTTGAACTATATATTATTGCATTAACTTCAGCTTCTTTCTTTCGGTCAGCAATGCGGGAGCGGTGGCATCAGGTATATACAGCGTCATGCCGCAATGATCGCCAATCGAAAATCCGCCCCGGCTCTGTGACATAAAGTTCTCCGTAGCCGCTTTATAGACTATCGCTTTCTCCAAGGCCTCATCAAAAGCGGCAGACTCTTCTGCGCTTCCAATCCTTTCCACATAGGCCGAAGCGTCATAAAAGAGATGTTGTCCATCCGGCAAACGATCAAAACTCTGTAAGCCGCTACGGTCTATCCACTCCCAACGTTCCACCCGGCTCTCGGCTGCACGAAGTTGCGACTTCAACATTTCCAAGCCGTTAGTCCGGATCACACTGATGGTAGCCGAACGGTAATCCCCTTCCAGATTGTTATAATAATCATAATAGGCGGCAGCCACTGCCGACAGATCCGCTTCCTTTTTATAAAGCAACGGAAACATTTGTTTGTATACCGGAGTGAAGCCCGGTGAAAGCATCTCGGCCGATGACCCGACCACATATTGTGTTTTATCTTTCAGTTCATAGGCTACCTCAAGTCCGGCCATGAAACAACCTTCGAAAAGGATGAAATTGAACTGGCCATCCGGGATGGCTGATGCAAAATCCTGTAAAGTCATTTCAGAATGATTATCCTTGACAACCGAACGGGTCATACCGCCCGGAACCACTGCCGTACCTACCGGCAGCCATCCGCTGGTATGAGAAAATACGATCAATCCCGGATCAACGGAAGGATACCGGGCCATAGCCTCATTAACAACCCGTGCAAATACGGAGGCACTGGCTGAATTCTCCTGCTTATACTTAGCCAATATTTTTGTTACCTTTTCTCCCTGTTCATCAAAACAAACCTCTAACAAGCGGGTACTATCCGCTCCTTTTTTATCCTGATAAATCAATAGATGCCCCGGAAACCTGTCCCATGCCTCTGCTAATGCTGACAATTTTTCGTCGGTCTCATCGGCTAAATCATTATCCCCTCCCATATAAACCAAAAGGGTACGATCAGACAGACGTTGCTCCAACAGACCGTCCGCTTTCTCACCGACTACACAACCGGCAAGCAACAAGCAGAGCATATATCCTATGTAATACATTCTTTTCATATTCTTATTTTACGTATCTAATATGACATGACACTCGCCGGAGCTTCGGAAAATATTCCCGCAGCAAGACTCCGAATGTTTTCCCTTTATTCAGCGTTTTCAAAGATTTTTTCCGTTGATTGTTATCTTTTACGGTACGCAGGATTGAAAGAATTTCATCACGCTCCGGAAGGTCGGAAAGTTCTATATCTTTCTCAAACTGTTCCCAATCTTCGCCTACCCATTCAACTGCGATCTCCATGCGTTCGCCATATTTATTTTCAAGAAACTCCTGAAGAGCTTTGGCACGCTTCTCGGCCAGACGTTCGTTATTCAAGGCATATCCTTCCGGGGAAGAGTAGCCGGTAACAGTGACTCCCGATATGGAATTCCGGTTATCCCGCTCAATAGAGTCCACCTGATTAACGAAATGCATCCAAGAGGCACGGTTCAACTCATGATCGGGAAGAATGCGCATTTCGTTAGTAGGGAAATAAATATCAGCTTCATATCCCGCCTGAATAGGAACCACCTTCCTATGGGAAGAGGCATCCGCAATCACAGGTGGCTGTTCAGATACATCCGGAACTACCCGGACGGTGTCACGAATCACAATAGTATCCACCCGCTCTACAATCAATGGGGGTATCTGCTCTGTCTGCATGGCAAAAGGTACCAAACGGGCATCACAATTGCAATTGGTATCCCGCATCCACACTTTCACATCTTCCATCCATGCCGCATAAGGAACTTCGATTCGATAATGGATGTAAGGCAAGGCGTGATCTCCCTCACGAAGCACAGTATAAGGAGGAATCTTCTCCAATCCCGAAGTAGTGCCCAAGGCCCGGCGTCGGCGATACATCAAATCGCTTTGAGGCCCATTGAGCACAATGGGAGGCAGCGACAACGAATCGGCGGCATTGCCCGAAGAGAGTAGCGGAAACAGATAGACCGTACAGTCCGGCGCCAGATGGACGCTGGTCAGGTCGACAGCCAGATCGACCAACAAGACAGAGTCCCGGCGTTCCAAACGATACACCTCTGTACGGACAGGCTGCGTAGATCTATCTGCCGCTAACACTGATAGAGAGATGAAAAATGAGAAACTTATGAAAAAAGCTTGCCTGATATTCATGTCTTACCCCTCCCCTACTTTAAAAGATAGATAATGGACACACCAACCTTGGTAGGGCCTACATAACCGGTCCGGTAATGATCGACACGCTCACCGCAGGTAGGACAATAAAACTTATCATAATCAACTTGAAGGTATCCCAAACCGATATCGACTCCGATATTCACCCGGTTACTGATAATCCACTGATAACCATAAGTAACCCCTCCACCATACAACTGACCTTCAAGCCGATAATCCTTCAGGATGCCAAAAGGAAGGTTACCGAAGTTGAAGATACCTCCCGTAGCATGCACGCCCAAATAATGCCCCTTGAAAACTTCACTCAGCCAGTAACGGTATTCTACCTGCCCGACCAAATGTTTCATTTTCCGGTTTTTAGCGTAAGTAAAAGGATTATATTGAATAAGACCGGCTACACTCATCTTTGAACTAAAAGCATATTCGACTCCTACATTCGGAGTAGCCGTGGCCCAGTAAAGACCATTGGTAGTCAAGCCCCATTGCTGAGCGCGCCCCATACAAGGAAACGCTAAAAGCAAAGCAACAACCACCCCCAATGTGCATAGTACCTTTTTCATATTTATGGTTTGTTTGATAATTAGGGGCTCTTTCTTATAATGAAAGGGAAAGCTTCAGAATTACCAACATAATCACCTGTAAGACAGAAAAATAAAAGAGTACCGATCCGGAAATGTTTCTGATTTTTTTTATTTTCAGAAACAATTGCAGGAAGTATGAAAGTAAAGCACTGATTCATAAAGCATTGCTTGATATTGACTCAGAAACGATTTCAGAAACATAGATGGAAAGGGCCGTAAAAGAGCAACACGAAGGATGGTGTACAACCTGCATATATCTGATTATAAACAGATTAATCATCCTTGTGAATAAATAACGGCATGTGCCTGAAGCAGTGGGGACGGGCAGATGAAAACCGTTGGAAAAGAAATAGCGAGAAACCGGTGTATGCTTTCTTAGAAGAGTCTGTAGACAAAAAGAAGGTGTACAGGAGGATGTTTTTTTCTATATGGAAAGAGAAAATAAATAATTGACAGCAAAAACAAAAAAAACTAAAAAAAGATTTGCTTTATTAATAATTTAATATGTATCTTTGCAAAAGTTATTTGAGATCAGAGGGTATCTCACGGTTGGCTCTTTCATTATAAGAAAGAGTTTTTTTTGTCCTTTTCTCACCCCCTCTTTACCGAAGACAGTTTATCACTAACCGATTGGCCCTGTCAAGCCGCGTAGTATCTATACGATCCAAATAGATGCGTGTAGTCTTCTCCGATGTGTGTCCCATGCAGTCACTGATGACCGAGACAGGTATATCGTTCGCATGAGCAAGGGTCGCCCAGGAGTGGCGGGCCACATAAAACGTAAGCGGCACCTCCAACCGAAGCCTGTCACCCAATTCGCGGATCTGTTTATTAAGCTTGCGTTGCTGTCGGCGGTAATCCTGATAGCTGTCACCACGGCGGAGCATCGGGAGCAGATAATCCGATGAAGAATCGGCATAGCGGTCAATCAACTCACGCAAACCGTTTTCAACTCGTATCCGCAACTCTTGTCCCGTCTTCTGCCGTTTATAGCAAAGGTAGTCTCCTTGCAGATTTTCTTTATTAATATAGCACATATCTACAAAAGACATTCCACGCGTATAGAAACTGAACAGGAACAGATCACGAGCCAACTGCATATCGGCACGGGAAGCAGTCAAATCGACTTGCTCGATCCGTGCAATCTTCTCGCGGGAAATGGCACGCTTGGCAGTCACCTCTTCTTTAAGGTTCAGCCTCCGGAAAGGTTTCTGATCAGTATAAACCAAGTGGTCGGCACAGGCACGATTGTAGATGGCACGCCACTGGCGGAGGTAAAACGAAATGGTGTTTGGCTGATTGCCCCGGTTGCGGAGGAAGTCGGCAAAGCGGTCGATTACTTCGGGGGTCAGTTCTTCGAACGAGAAAGGACGGTCACCCACAAACAACTCGAACGCCCGGCGGGCACTACGGTAATTGGCGGCTGTGCCCTGACGCCCTTTATTTTCCAGACCGGCTATCACGGAGTCGGCGTAGACCAGTACCTGGGTCAAATCATTGTGATAGTTGTAGACGCGTACAATGTCGTCCACCGTATAAGCACTCCCCTTCTCCGCTTCCAGCGATTCGCAAATAGCTGTCAACTCCTTCCTTATATATATAAGGTATTCGTTGGCTTCGCGAACAGTGAGCAGGCGACGGCGATTGCCACCGGTATTCTCTACCATTTCTAAACGGGTGTTGAACTCTGCCTCCCAAAATCGGTAAGGCGTATAAATCTCTCTTTTCTTTCGATGGCGTATGATCTGTATCACGAGTGGATAGCTGCCATCACGACCCTCGCGCGAGCGATTGAGCCGTGGAGTGATGGAGGTCATCTTCTTTTTTACTTTTGAAAATTTTGCAAAAGTATAACAACGTCCACTATCAATATGTTGGCAGCTTTTTGACTTCACTATCTTAAAAAATCTTATACATTTTGTTTGTACTCCCCTCCATGAAGAGAGGAGCAAATGTAGCCCACCCCCCGGAAACGACCTAAAAATAGCCGTTGCATTTTTGCAACACCTCTCTTTTTCAGGGTGTCGCAAATATGCAACACCGGATTTCCATCGATGAAATGGGCTATTTTTGAACTACCTGCATGATTTTCTTTATTTCACCGGGAAGAGAAAAAAATCTGTCCGGATAAAAAAGGCATGGATATTATGGGGTATCATATGATCTAAACTTTCGACTACCCGATTAGCACAACAAACAATAACCTACGCCATATACGCGATATATATGAAAAGTATATACACGATAAGAAAACATGAACCCCATATTACCTACTATTTGTTAATCAGAAGTTATCGAGACTTCAACTATAAATAACACTCAGAATGCTTTCCTTTCATTGAAAAAGCGCAGAAGCAGCACTTATCTTTGCACTGCAAAGCGTAATGTTTGCTCTCGTAGATCAATCGAATCACTTATTTGGCAATAGAATCTGAAAATTGTCATTTTGTATTTTCTATAGCTTATAGAATTCATTTTTTCCGTCCAAGTTCCAAGGTTAATCAAAAGAAGCTCAAGAATCCGTATCAGAGTAAATCGAAAAGAAAGCAAATAAGGCAATACGCAATCCACAAAATCGGCATACGTAACCGATTGCAATATAAAAGATAAATATAATTTCAATTATAGATCATTTTCATATATTCAGAGAAGTCATAAACGAGAAGCAACCAGAAAAATACGCAGTGTTTTATGCCCCTTTTCCGAAAGAAAAAAGAGAGTTATCGGCTGCAAAGCAACTTGCCACCGGTTAGATGTTAACTTCCTGCCGGCACAAAGCTAACTTTCTGCCGACAAAGAATTAACTTTGTGCAATTACAAAGTTAACTTCCTATAGATAAAAAAGTGAATATCCGGTTCTTTTTTACTACCAAACTCTCTTTTCATCTGTCTTTATATCCCCGCAAAGCCCCTATTCCAAGAAAACGGAGCATTGCACGCGTCAGCAAAAAAGGAAATATCAAAGCAAATAGTTAGAATTTAAAGGAAAATCAATACGTCCTCTACACACTCTCAGAATAGAATCCACCAGCCAATTCATATTTAAGCAAATCAGGAGTTCTACTTATCAAAAACATTTCTGAAAGTTTTCATTTTTTATCTGTATCTTTGCCCCAATTATATGCGGCCGGAGAAACAAATCGGTTTTAGCAACATAAACGATAGCCTAATCGTCATCAGAATCACCACCTCCGATAACCAAAGAAAGGCTATAATAGACTTACTCATTGGGGTAACTGTACCGTCTCAGGACGTGGTGCACTGCCATTGAGTAAGCAGGCTTGTGGTGAGCCTTGATGACGTATGGCGGGCGCACTACGTCTTTTTAATATATATATGTTTGAATTGATTTTGAAATTATTCACATTTATTATGGGGGAAAAAGGACGCTGTGAGAGTTTTGTCCACGGGACTCGCAAACATTGTGCGAATAGGACATAACCAACATCTGACATTGAAACCAAACATAAATATGAATCTTAAAAGCCTTCCTTTTCATAAAAGAAACGAGTATCTGCAAAGAAAATACCACCAGTTCAAGAATATAGAAAGTGCGGAACAACAAACAATCTATTACATCTATTATAGTACAGTGGTCTGCTTCAGTATCGGAATCCTGGCCGACCTTTGCGTCTACCTCATGCGAAATAACTTATTGCTGGCAATATGCAATATACTCTCCCTGGGATTATTTGCGTTATTCACTTATTTACTGATTCGGAAAAAAGCCCGGATCGTATCTCTACTAAACAGTGTTTTCTATACGATACAAGGCAATATACTGATCTCGATGTACAACCGTATCTACCTACCGCCGGAAGAAGCCGGATTCTTTTTGTCGCAGGACCTGATTATCGGAATGGTGACCTGCGGACTGGCTTCCATTTCCGTAAAACGCCACACGGTCATAATCCTATCCCTCTCACCGGTTTTGCTCTACCTGGGCATCGGACTCTATACATCGTCCGACCTCTACCTTATGAATTTTCCCAGCCTGACGGTAGCTTATATTTTTCCTCCGGTAATGCTCGCCAAGTTACAGGAAATATTGCGAAGCATGCACCGGCAAAAAAAAAGGATGACTTCCGAACTAAAGCTATGGGCGGCTTTCAACGCCCTGCACCTTCAACCCAGCAACAAAGAAATACAATTCTGCTGCCTGATATTGGAGAACAAAACAACCGAAGAGATAGCTGAACTTCAATATATAGCCCCTTCGACTGTGAGAAGCAACCGGAGCCGGCTCCGACAAAAATTACAGATAGGGCAAGAGACTGATTTACAGGAGTATTTATCAGAATTAATAAAAAAAGATTTCGATTAGTTGAAAAATGTAAATTAAAACCTCTATATTTGTCACCGACAAGAATAAACGACAGCACGCTTTAGACAGAAGTGAGCGCGTTTATGAATACATTTAATTTAAAACTAAATTTCCCCAACTTGTTGTGGGAGATAGCCGGATATAATTTCCCGTCTCTATTCGGGAAACGGGCTATACTCTTTATTTTCATAGCAATATCTTTTCAAGTATCCGCCCAACGTATGGCCATCAAGACTAATACGCTGGAATGGTTAGCGGCATCTCCCAATCTGGGAGTGGAATTCCCGCTAAACGATTGGATGACAGCCGAAATTTCGGCATCGGCTAATCCCTGGAAGATTACAGATAAACTTTTCTACCGTCATGGGCGCGTACAAGCTGAAGCTAAATATTGGCTTCGGAACCTGCTGGCGCGCCATTACATCGGTATCACAGGATTCTATTCCATGTTCGACGTAGGAATAACCCCCAGGGCATATTATGGAGATGCCGTAGCTGCAGGTGTCACGTATGGATACAACTGGATTCTGTCACGCCGCTGGAACCTTGAGGTTTCAGGCGGTGTGGGTGTGGCACGCTACAGGTTGGTGCGCTACCAACCGGGAAGCACTCACGGTGAACCGAATGAATCGGGATGGGCCCCCATACCGGTTAAACTAAGTGTATCTTTTATCTATATAGCCAAATAAAATAACCCTAATGAATATCAAAAGATTTTTGCTATTGGGGATAGTGACCCTATACGCCATTATTCCGGCATGGGGACAAGCCCAGAAAGTAGAAATACGCGGAAGCGTAATCGATGACGAGGGAGAGCCTGCCATCTCTATCGTAATCAGAGACCAGAATGAAAAGGGAGATGTATACGGCATCACAGACCTGGACGGAAAGTTCAAGATCATGGCAGATCCCAGTACGACCCTCCATTTCTCGGGCTTTGCCTACGCATCAAAAACAGTAAAACTTAAAGGAAAGACAACGATAAACGTAGTGATCTCGTACGAAGCATCGATGATTGACGAAGTGGTGATCACCGCCAAAAAAGTGGTGGACAAACTGCTACCGGAACCAACCGACATCGAGATCGTCGGAAATCAATACATCATCCACCCTAAAGTAAAAATTCCCAAAGAAATGTATAAGCCGAACACACGTATCGTAGTGCAACCGATGTTGGTGAATATTACCCGTAAAACACAGAGCCTGTTCCGCCCGGCAGTGGTGACCGGAAAGGAGTATGCCATCACATTGGAACGAATGATGGAATTCGACCTGAGCAGAGACCCGTTAGCACCTTTTCAGGAGAAAACGCAAAAGATTGATAAAAATGAAGTGATTGCCTACGTAGACTCCCTCTATATGGATAACCCGGACGATGAATGCCGGTGTGACATCTACATGTATCTGGTAGAATATAAAAAACTGGCATACAAAGATACAGTAGTGATAGCCAAAGGTACGGTAAATCCGATGCGTTTCTTTACGTACCAAGCGGATGGCATGAAAATCAGAGATGAAAAATACATCCCTAAACCTCAAAAACAACAAAGAGGCGACAGAGGAGAAGTGAAGCTGAACTTCCTGATCAACTCGGCAACGATAGACGAAAAGGATCCGAACAACCAAAGAGAACTGGAGAAAATGCGCTTGCGCCTGCAGGAAATAGAAAACGATCCGAACTCGGAATTCCTGTCGTTTTCCGTCAAAGGAGTATCGTCGCCAGAAGGTCCGTATCAGTCGAATCTGAAACTGGCACAAAAACGCACGGACAGTACGCTGAAACGTATCTTTGGTTTTCTGAACGGAGGTACTATAGACGCGATAAAAGACAGTACATATACAGAAGGAGTGGTGGCCTCATGGGAAGAGGTAGCAGAATTGATGGAACACGACTCACTGCCTACAGACAAGTTACGGGAAATCATCAATTGCTATCCGGACAACATGGCCTCGCAATACAGCCGGATCCTACGACTACCGGAATACCGGAATGTCATTCTAACGACTTACTTACCACGGCTGCGCCGGGTGGAATATAGTTTCAACTATTCGGTGATGAGATTACTGAACGATGAAGAAATACGCATAATGTATAAACAAGACTATAAAAAATTGGTACCCTATGAATTTTGGCGGATATACCTGAATGCCGATAATGACTCTACACGGGAAGTAATCTGCCGACAAGCACTGGAACAATATCCTAAATTTATGATTATGGCCAACGAATTGGCTGCATTACTGATAGAACAAAAGAAAGCAGACAGCAAATTGCTGGAACCGTTTGTCAGCAGATCGGCTCCCACAGAACTACTCTGTAATCAGGTAATCGCCTTAATGGACGAAAGAGCTTATAACCGGGCGGACTCCATTATAGACTTTTTGCCGGACAACGACATGACACAAGACGTAAGAGCCATCGTTGGAGCTTACAACGGGCATTTTGAGGATGCTTATGAACGGTTCGGAACACAAGGCGGCATAAATGAAGTGGTATTATTAATGGCCATGAAGCAAAATGAAGAAGCGTGGGAAAAGGCACAAGAACTACCGGATGAACCACTCAGCTATTATCTAAGGGCGGCATGTGCCAACAGGTTGGACAAAGTGAGCGAAGCATATGCTTTCATAAAACGGGCCCTGAACGAAGATCCGTCACTGAAAGAGATTGCGCAGATAGACGGAGACGTAACCGACCTACTGCAACAATTGGAAGAGGAAAAGAAAGAACAGAAGGAAAAAGCGGAGAAAACAAAAGAAAAAACCGAAACGGAAGACACCGAAACGGAAGAGAACGGCTTGAATGAAGAAAGAACGATAAAGCAATGAAGAATATGAGAAAGAGCTATAAAAGAATCCTGCTGTTAGGAGTCGGTTTCGGCTTATGCGGAACTCTGGCAGCACAAGAGCAAAAGCAAGATTCAACAGCGGGAAAAAACAATATAGAGGCCTCAGAATATTTGATACCCAAAAGAAAGGGAGCGGAAAAGTTCCATTCGAAGAGAGGGTCGGAACATCTGTTTTTCTCTGTCGGATCGGGCATCGGTTATCTGTTTAACGTAGGAGGCGGACAAACCGCTCACGGACCACGGGCATCATTCATGGCAGGCAATTGGCTGACTCCCGTCATAGGATTACGGGCCGGAGGGGAATATACACAATGGAAACAAGGAAATACGGATATGCATCTGGCAGGAGCCAATGTAGACTACCTGATCAATATCAGTGCATTTGCCGCCAGATACAACCCGAAGCGGGTATTCGAAGTGATCGGCGCTCTCGGACTCAGTTATCAGGCCACTATCGTAAAAGACCAAAAAACAATCCATTCATACGGATTGAGGGCAGGATTACAAGGGAAACTGAATGTATCGTCTGCTTTTAACCTGTTTATCGAGCCACAACTGGCACTTTATCCGGACCGGGTGGACAACCAGCCATCGTGGAAAAGATATAACCTGGCAGGATCACTAATGGCAGGTATTACTTACAAACCGGCAGGATACACTACCCTGACCTTCCTTAAAGGAGGTTTTGCCTCACTGGCGGCCGGCACGGGAAACACCGGAAATGTATTGTTCGACACGGAATTCGCTTTAGGTAAATGGTTCGACAAAATTAACGGAATGCGGATCAGTGCCGGCAGTAGTACCGCCTTTTTAGATAATGAAGAAAGCGGAAGCAACCGCGATTTTAATATCAGCCTCAACATCGACTATCTGTGCAACCTCACAAGGCTTTTTTCCGACCGGGACAGCCACGTGTTCAACCTGACAGTGGCAGGTGGCATCGGGAGCTATTTTCCCGGAACGGAATCATCATCTTCCATCATCCTGAACGGCCGCATCGGACTACAGGGAGAAATCAGGTTGTCGGCGCATACCGGGCTTTGGCTGGAACCCCGAATCAATATATTTAAAGACAGAAGTTATCGGGCTGACCTTCAGGAACCCATACGGGGAACAGTGGGGTTAATGGTGGGAACAACGTATAAATTTTAGAATAAGATTCACCCCCACATACTTTATGCTCTCTCTTATGGACAAATTAATATAAACCTACATTGATGCAAGTGTTATAATGGCTGTTGTACAGCTTTTATTTTGTTTTGTTTGTGTTTAATAGTGCGCAACAAACTTACTGCGAAGTAAATGCGTCCTTGCTTTTCCACTCTGACTTACTGTGAAGTAAATGTGGTGTTTGTTTTATCAATGTCCCAGAGTTCAGCGGAACATGGGACATTTTTTTATTGTTCAAACCACCAGATTATGAGCAGTGTAAAGAGCGTTGCCAATGCCGTGCAAACCAGCGAACCTTCAAAACCAAATGCTCCTCCGTTGATCAGATTATTTGCGGGCAGGCGAAGTGAAAACAAGGTTTCACAGAAACGATTGCCACTGACTTCAAATCCAAGCACGGGCCCTTGAATCCAGTTCCAAAAGAAATGAAGCGAAATTGGAAACCAAAGGTTACGGGTATAAAGATAGGCAGCTCCCAGTAATAATCCTCCCAACACCAGATTAAGCATAGGCAAAAAAGCCACATTGGGATTCATCAGATGGAGCAACGCAAACAAAAAGGAAGAGATGAAAAGAGAAATAAATTTATTGAGTCGCGTACGCAATAAGCGCCCCAGAATATATCCGCGCATCATAGTTTCTTCGACAATGGCAACCATAGCGAAAAACAGCCCGCTCAAGAACAGATCGCTCCAATGAAAATGAACACCGACAACCTCAATCTGACCGGTCAGCAAACAAACAGCAAAGCCAATGGCATAGATAAGCACTGCCATCAAAAAGCCGTATAAGATGTCTTTACCACGTCCTTTCAGACTGAATCCTAAATCGGAGAAGGGACGATGATCCAGAAATTGCATAATCAGGAAAGTAACAACAAACACGCTCAGCAACATAGCTCCCTCCCCAATAAAGAAAGCCCCCATTCTCCACTCTTTTAATACAGGGATAGAACTCAGGATAATCCCAAACAGAGGTATAAGAATATAGAAACCCACCAGAAATAATGCAATACTTGCAAATGCCGGAATTCCTCCCGAAGAGGGGATCGGACTGTTCTCTTTTTCTTGTTGTTCCATTTTGTTAATTTATTAGTTGAAGGACAAAAATAACTATATTTTCCTAAAACTCTCAACGAGATAAAGTATGATTCGCTATATTTGTCTAAACATTTATCATAAATATGAAAATAAAACATCTGTTTATAGGAATAGCCCTTGCTGCCAATCTATTTGCAGCTACGGCACAAGAAGTTAAGAAAACATATTTCGTCAGCAAACCGGGAACTCTTATTTCGATGATGACGGAAGAAGAAGCAAACCAGGTGACTCACCTCACTCTGACAGGAAAGATCAACGCAGTGGACTTCAAGCATCTGCGCGATGAATTCAAAAATCTGCAAGTGCTCGATATAGCGAATGCAAGTATCAGTATGTATTCGGGAAAAGAAGGTACGTATCCGGATAAATTCTATATTTACATGCCAAACTTTGTTCCGGCCTATGCTTTCTGCAAGATGGAAAACGGCATTGCCAAAGGGAAACCGACCCTAAAGAAAGTGGTTCTTTCGGAAAAAATCAAGAACATTGAAGATGCAGCCTTTATGGGATGCGAGAACCTGAACATCTGCCAGATCAAAAAGAAAACTCCTCCCAACCTGCTGCCGGGAGCTTTGGCTGACAGCATCACTGCAATCTTCGTACCACTGGGAGCAAGTGATGAATACCGGCTGAAAAATCGTTGGGATAACTTTGCGTTCATTGAAGGCGAACCATTGGAAGCTAAAATAGAGGTAAGTGCTTTGAGCACACTGGAAAGTGAAATACAAAAAGCAGGGCTACAACCGAAAGAGATCAACTTCCTGACCATCGAAGGCAAACTGGATGCAGCCGATTTTAAACTGATACGGGATTATATGCCGAATCTGGTTGCCGTAGACATCGAAAAGACCAATGCGACAGCTATCCCGGACTTCACTTTCTCACAAAAAAAATACCTGCTCCGCATTCGTTTACCTCATGGACTGAAAAGCATCGGACAGCGGGCTTTCAGCAATTGCGGACGTCTGTGTGGAACCGTGGAATTGCCGGAAAGCATTACAGCCATCGAATATGGTGCTTTCATGGGATGTGACAGGCTACGCTACGTAGTTGCCAAAGGAGATAAAATCACAACCATAGGAGACAATTTATTCGGGGAAGGGAAAAATAAGTTGATTTATAAACGATAAAAAAACGGGAGCATATCAAAAAAACTCACCACAGAGGACACAGAGGAACACAGAAGGAATTTTAACGACACGAATAATCTGTGGAAATCAGCGCAATCTGTGGTGAGAGGACCTTTGACACAACTTCACTCCTTCTTGTTCATCGCTTTTTTATCCAATAACCTATACCCAAAAGAATTAGCAGGCCAGTGAGGATAAAGGCCCAGATGTTGGGTACGCGCGACTCGGCAGTCAAAAGATATTCGCCTGCCAAAAGACGATAGGCATCTACTTTCCAGACCCAATGACCATCCTCCCTAAAGGTTGTATTTGCCGAAAGCATTTGTCCGGGCATATTGAGTTCATATTGAATCACCACTCCAAATAACTCAACGGAACGTGTTTCCTCATCAAATTTTTGATCCACTTCCTGCTGTTTTTCTTTATAGAGAAGCGAAAAGCAATCAGTATGAAAGTGAGTATCAAGTAATTGACAAACGAGTGCCGGAGAGAAGTCCGGATCATCATTCTGAGGCCGATATGCCTGATACAATGAATCCTTAGCCGCATTCAGGCGTGAAAGATAGTCACCCTGCTTCAGGTCAGCTATAAAAGGCCGCATCACTTCAAGACTTAATTCATAGAGACTCCGGTTGTACCATTGAACAAATTGTCCTTCCAAACGATCGAGCACTTCTTTCATCTCCAATCCGTTCATTCCCCGATACGCAGTGTCGTCGCCCTGAAACCAAAGTTTCTGTTCCGACTCGTTCAGATAGTTTTTCAGAGGTACAGGCCCTTTTTCTGTCAGTTCGGGATAAACACCGTTATAGGTATAATACGTATAGAACCAACGGAAATGTTTGGTCAGTGTTTCCCGCGGAGTCACCAAAGGACGAAACATCGGATCTTTAGGCCGGACCTGCTCCGAAAATAAGTCGACAGAAGCCTGCTCCCTGCTGGCACACACGTTTATCTTTTCCTTCTCTCCAAAATAATTATGCATCCGGACAGAATCAAAACGCGTCACCGTCCAACCGGAATCCAATGAGAACATAAAAGGATTTTGTGCCCGATTTCCGGCCATGAATGCAGAATCGCCAAAGGCATAAACTTCCCTACGAGCCGATCCATCAGGAAAAACCTGGGTTTTCACTTGATAATAGGTGGTGCAGGACACCATTGAAACGGCCAGCAACAATATCGGTAAAAGATTTTTTGTTTTCATATGCATCTATTTTTTAAAGATCACTCACTCTTCATTATCTGTTTATACTGAGTATAAAGCCGTTCTCGTTTAAGCATTTCCCTTTTCCGATTACGGGATGCGGTAAAGAAAAGTTCCTGCTTCTCTCCTATCGTCAAACCTCTATGCTCCAGACTGCCTGTGAAAGTATTCGATTGATAGGGCTCCGGTATGATGATTACTTCAGACGAGGGAAATGAATCAACAGACATCGTTTCTGCTACCCATATCGCCAAGAGCAAAGTTGCAGCAATGCCCGAACACCAGGCAACAAGATTCGGTCTGCGCTTGGCCGGACTTCTGAAAGAAGCCGCCTTGACAGCACGCATAATATCTTCGGTCAATACCTCCGGATTTTCCAGAATGGGGGGTGTCTTTTTTAACTGTCCCAACCACCTTTCATAATTAATTTCTTCCTTTTTCATCTTTCTTTATTTATTTCATTCAACTTCTTACGGATACTCTTCCGAGCGAGATAGAGGTTTGTTTTGATCTGGATCGATGTAAGTCCGGTAATAATCTCGATCTCTTTGATTTCCAACTCTTCTATATCGCGCAATGTAAATACCAGCTTCTGCTTAGGAGTCAGTTGTTGCATAAAGTACAGGATATGTGCTTTCAACTCCCGGTTGACTAACACTGCTTCGACGTTATCATCGGAAAGAATGGGCAACTCGGAAAACGCAATATCGGAAAGCGCTCCGGCCGGCGAGTGTTGTAAAACCCGCAAACGATCATAACAAATATTACACGCAACCCTGTAAAGCCAGGTCGCAAAGCGAAATTCAGGACGGTATTTGTCCAACGAAAGCCAGACACGCAGGAAAGTCTCCTGTACCATATCCCGCGCTTCCTCTTCATTACACAACAAGCGGAATGCCAGGCGAAAAACAAAAGTCTGATACTCTGCCACAAGCAAAGCAAATGCACTTGCATCTTGCTTCCTGCTCCTTTCTACTAATGCCTGTATTTCCTTTTGTTCCATAAGCCACGGTATATGTTGTTTATATATGATACGTAATAAATGGAGAAAGGTAAAATAACGATGAATGATAAACTATGAACGATGAACAACAGTAAACGATAAATAAAGTGAATGCGAACAAAAAAACGATGAACAGGTGCCCATTCAGGCACAACCTGTTCATCGTTAATCGTTCATCGTCCAAAACCGTACATCATTACTTGTACATCTTGGCTCTCAGCTCTTTGATGTGATCGGAAGTAATGTATTCGTCGTATTCCATCATCTTATCGATAATACCGTTCGGAGTCAGCTCAATCACGCGATTGGCAACGGTCTGAATAAATTCGTGGTCATGTGAAGAGAAAAGGATATTGCCTTTATAGGTTTTCAGGTTGTTGTTGAATGCCTGAATAGACTCCAAGTCGAGATGATTGGTCGGAGTATCGAGAATCAGACAGTTGGCATTGCGCAACTGCATACGGGCAATCATACAACGCATTTTCTCACCTCCCGAAAGTACACTCACTTTCTTCAGTACTTCTTCACCGGAGAAAAGCATACGTCCCAGGAAACCTTTCATATAAACTTCATTGCCCTCGCCGTATTGGCTCAACCAGTCGACCAGATTCAAATCAGTATTGAAATATTCGGTATTATCCAAAGGAAGATAAGCAGTTGTAATTGTTACCCCCCAGTTGAAATGTCCTGCATCAGGCTTCATATGACCGTTGATGATCTCAAAGAAAGCAGTCATCGCACGCGGATTACGGGAAATGAACACAATCTTGTCACCTTTCTCCACATTGAAGTTCACGTCGTTGAACAATACAACCCCTTCTTCGGTCTTCTTGCTCAAACCGGAAACTTCCAATATCTGATTGCCCGGCTCACGCTCCGGAGTAAAGATGATACCCGGATATTTACGGGAGGAGGGTTTGATTTCTTCAACATTCAACTTTTCGAGCATTTTCTTACGACTGGTAGTCTGCTTGCTCTTGGCAACATTGGCACTGAAACGGCGGATAAATTCTTCCAGTTCTTTCTTTTTCTCCTCAGCTTTGGCCTTCTGGTTCTGCTGCTGACGGAGGGCCAATTGACTGGATTCATACCAGAAACTGTAGTTACCGGCAAAAAGATTGATTTTTCCGTAATCGATATCGACCGTATGTGTACAGACAGAATCGAGGAAGTGACGGTCATGACTTACAACCAACACGGTATGTTCGAAATTAGAGAGATACTCTTCCAACCAGGTAACAGTCTCCATATCCAGGTCATTGGTAGGCTCGTCAAGCAACAGGTTATCCGGATTTCCGTATAATGCCTGTGCCAGCATCACACGCACTTTTTCCTTACCGCTCAATTCACCCATCAATGTATAATGTTTATCTTCTTTCACACCTAAACCGCTCAACAACATAGCTGCGTCACTTTCAGCATTCCATCCGTCAAGTTCGGCAAACTTCTCTTCCAGTTCGGAAACCTTCAGACCGTCTTCATCAGTAAAATCTTCTTTGGCATAAAGGGCTTCGCGTTGCTTCATAATATCCCACAACACGGTGTGCCCCATCATTACGGTATCCATTACCGTATAAGCGTCCCACTTAAAGTGGTCCTGGCTCAATACCGAAAGGCGTTCGCCCGGACCTAACGTAATGTTTCCGGTAGTCGGGTCGAGGTCACCGTATATCGTACGGAGAAAAGTTGACTTGCCGGCGCCATTGGCACCGATAATACCATAACAATTTCCACTTGTAAACTTCAGATTTACATCATTAAACAATACCCTTTTACCAAACTGTACCGAAACGTTTGAAACTGTAATCATTCTATTATTATTCCTTAATTTATTTATTATCAAATAATGCGGTGACAAAGGTAGACATTTTTAGTGAATAACGAACTATCAGTAATGTGTCAATCTGACATAAAAGTATTACCTTTGCTGCGTTTTTTGGCAAAACAAACAAACTGGCAAAGTTTTTGCTGCAAAGCCAATACATTAAAATGCCGTATTGACATGAAACTAAATCCGTTTAACAAGAATAAAAACAGAATAGATATGGACCCAAAAGAAAAAAAAACCAAGAAAGAAGAAGAGTTGGCAGTAGACGATATTCAGGATACCGTTGAAGGACAGTCGCAAAACGAAGAAACCACTGAAGAAAGCACACCGCTGACCGCAGAGGAGAAACTGGAAAAAGAACTGGAAGAAGCCCATAGCCAGATCGAAGATCAGAAGGACAAATATCTCCGTCTTTCGGCTGAATTCGATAACTACCGTAAACGGACCATCAAAGAAAAAGCAGAGTTGATTCTGAACGGTGGTGAGAAGAGCATCAAAAGTATTCTGCCGGTAATCGACGACATGGAACGTGCACTGACAACTATGGAAACGGCTACGGACGTAACTGCCGTAAAAGAGGGTGTTGAGTTGATATATAATAAGTTCCTGTCTATTCTGTCGCAGGATGGAGTGAAGGTTATCGAAACTAAAGACCAACCGTTGGATACGGATTATCACGAAGCCATCGCTGTGATCCCTGCTCCGACAGAAGAACAGAAAGGTAAAATATTGGATTGTGTACAGACCGGATATACCCTTAACGGCAAAGTAATCCGCCATGCAAAAGTAGTTGTGGGTGAATAACCGGGACACGACAAACTTGCTAACATAATTAAAATCAACGAAACTAAAATATGGCAGAAAAAAGAGATTATTACGAAGTGCTGGAAGTCACGAAAGAGGCAACAGTCGAAGAAATAAAGAAAGCATACCGGAAAAAAGCCATCCAATATCACCCGGACAAAAATCCGGGTGATAAGGAAGCAGAAGAAAAGTTTAAAGAAGCAGCCGAAGCGTATGACGTACTGAGTAATCCGGATAAACGTGCCCGCTACGACCAGTTTGGTCATGCAGGAATGAGTGGAGCAGCCGGAAACGGCGGACCGTTCGGAGGATTCGGTGGCGGAATGTCCATGGACGACATCTTCTCTATGTTCGGTGATATTTTCGGCGGCCATAGCGGCGGCGGATTCGGTGGTGGTTTCGGAGGCTTCGGCGGATTTGGAGGCGGAGGTTCTCAACAGAGAAAATTCCGTGGCTCAGACCTCCGGGTGAAGGTGAAGCTGAATTTGAAAGAGATCTCTACAGGAGTTGAAAAGAAATTCAAACTAAAAAAATATGTACCTTGTTCGCACTGTCACGGAACAGGGGCAGAAGGTAATGGCGGTTCTGAAACTTGTCCGACCTGTAAAGGTAGCGGTTCGGTAATCCGTAACCAGCAAACCATCTTAGGAACCATGCAGACACGTACTACGTGTCCTACTTGTAATGGCGAGGGAAAAATCATTAAAGACAAGTGTAAGGTTTGTGGTGGAGAAGGTATCGAATACGGTGAGGAAGTAGTAACAGTAAAAATTCCTGCCGGAGTAGCAGAAGGCATGCAACTCTCTATGGGCGGCAAAGGAAATGCCGGAAAACATAACGGTATCCCGGGCGACCTATTGATTTTGGTGGAAGAAGAGCCACATCCGGAGCTGATTCGTGATGAAAACGATCTGGTATACAACTTATTGCTGAGCTTCCCTACAGCAGCTATCGGAGGTGCGGTAGAAATTCCAACCATCGACGGAAAAGTGAAGGTAAAAATCGAAGCAGGTACACAACCGGGAAAAGTGCTCCGACTCCGCGGTAAAGGGTTGCCAAGCGTAAACGGTTACGGCACAGGAGACCTGCTGGTTAACGTAAGCGTATATGTGCCGGAGACACTGAGTAAAGACGAAAAAAGTACTTTGGAAAAGCTGGAAGAATCGAAGAACTTCAAGCCAAGTACTTCAATTAAAGAAAAGATATTCAAGAAGTTCAGAAGTCTTTTCGACTAAGAAGTTTCACCGCCGATCACACTGATTTACACAGAGAATATCTCATAAAATTTGCCCGGGTATACATCGAAAGATGTAAGCCCGGGCAAATTTATATAAAACAGAATATTCTATTTATCAGAGACTAATTGCAGCACTTGCTCCGCCTGTACAGATACGACCGGAGAGAAAGCCGGACTTGCCATATACTTTTTCAAGCTATACAATAATTGGCATGCTTCGACACGCTTATCCATGTTTTGCCAGAAATCAACGCCCGATACCAACAATTTTCCATTACCTACTTTTACCTCAAATAGCAAGGCGAGAGGACGATTTGTAAACCAATCGTCGATGACACGCACTATCGGAGCTATTTCAGGGGAAAGTTCGGCCACTTTAATGGCACCTGAATGGCTCATAGCATCCCACCATTGATAATCACTGTAATATTCTGTGGGGAATTGACTCAAAGCCGGATGTTTCGGATTACACAAAATACCCAATGTATGAGGAGCTTGTCCTCCTGTCCAAGCAGTATTCCAGAAAATACTGGAAAATCCGACCTGAATATCACCTCCCATTTGACGGGTCAGTGTCCCTTTCTTTAAAGATAACAATACAGAAGCACCTCCTTCAAGAGCCTTTAGGGTAGTGGCATCCAAACAGTCGACCATCCGGATACTCTCTTCTCCCTCTACTTTGAGTGGCAAAGCGGGATAAACCCAAACATTCCAACTGTTCTTCCACTCACCGACTGCCACCTCCAACACCAAACGCCGGGGAGTTTCCATCTGAGCTAAAGAAGCGGAAATATCTCCTAATGGGAAGTTATTGCCTATGGGAAGTAAATCTACTTTCCACTGTCCGGACTGCAGTACATTCCCTGCCGTATCGGACAAAGTCCATCCGGCTGCCACATTCTTTAGTGGAGTTTCGCCATAATGAGCCACTTCTACCCGGGCGTTCAACAGTTCGTCATTTTTATAAATAAGTTTAGGCAAACGTGCCAAAGGGACGGTTGGAGCACAGAAACGGCGGTACTCTTCGGGAGAAATATAACCTTTTTCTTCCCAGAAAGCATCCAGCACACCGACCAATGCTGTACCTTGTCCCGGAAAGTCATTGAGTCCCAGTAACTGGAATCCACCGAAATTCCTGGTACGTAAAGCAGCCTCAACATCTGCTTTATAGCAGAGTGCCTGTAATTTGCCGGACGCAAGCAAGAAACTGTCTGCAAGATGTATCATACCATTATTTTGCAGAATATCCCTGAAAATTTCCATATTTGCAGGACGCATGACACCGTCATATTTGCTGATCTCTTTAAAATTAGGATAAACACACCATTGCCCGATTTCGTGACTTACAACAGGTTGGCTGAAGCGACTGACATATTCCGACCAATCATAATCGGTACGAGGAGGTTCTGCGTTGATAATACTCCGAAGTCCCTGTCCCCATCCCTGAATGCGGGGAGCAGGATCACTTAAAAAATCATTGACCGCCAACATGGGCCATCCTGCACCGCTACAATACAAGCGGCGATTATCCCGATCCTTCCATGTTGTGACAAAGTTGGCCAGATAAGTACTACTCCCCACACCTGCCGGTTCATTGCCATACATCATCATACAAAACGAAGGATGATTGCCAAACGTGTTGACAATCCGTTCACTTTCGTCCCAAATGAACCGATCGAGCGGACGACCGTCACCAATCGTCGTAGACTGATTGGCCCAAGAGGAACATTCTATTTCCAGATAAAGTCCCATTTCATCAGCTGCACAAAATGCAGCCTCAGGAGGACACCATGAATGAAAACGAACATGGTTCAGCCCATGTGCCTGAAAAGCTGTGAATATTCTTCTCCAAGTTTCTTTGTCAGTGGGCGGATAGCCTGTTTTAGGAAAAGCGGCACAATCCAACGCACCACGCAAAAAGACAGGACGGTTGTTAATCGTGATACAACCATTGACTACTTTAAAATCACGCATACCCAAAGACTCTTCACTAAAATCAGTGGTCTTTTGCTCCTTATCAGTCAGACTTACTTTCAATCGATATAAATTCGGATGAAATTCATCCCACAAACGGATATCATCTCCCAAAGCCAGAACAGCCTCCACTTCATTAGTCCCCGGCTGAAGATTGACCTCCTTTTGCAAAAGTTTGCCATCAGCCTCCAAAGCGAGCAAAGCTGTCACTTCATTCTTCTTACGGTTACGGAGGAATGTTTTCACACGAATGCTTTTAGCTGATATATCCGGAAAAATAGTCGTACGTGCAATGTTCACCTGAGGACGCACCTGAAGAAACATATCCCCGATAACCCCGTTCCAATTGCCCTGAGTATGATCGGAAATACTGTGGGAATTTTCACCCGGATCGATATCCTTTACACGATTATCGATACGTAAAGTTAATGTGTGTTTTCCGGGAGTCAGGACATCCGATAAGTCGTACTGATGTGGAGCCCCCAATGCATTCTGCATACCGACCTCTTTATCATCTACCCACAAACGAGTTTCCCAATGACAACGTTCCAGAAATAAACTGATATCCTGTTGCCCCCAGCCTTCCGGAACAGTCACCTCTTTTTTATACCAGGCTGCCCCCTTATAATACTTCACAGGCTGCAACCAAAAGGGGATTTTAACATGACCCGGTTCACGATAACGGGCATAGGCATCACTCCGGAAATAGGCTGAATCAACGATACCTCCGGTCCACGGAGTATTGGCAGTAATGTCTTCTCCCAAGCCATTGGAAGCCATGGATCCGGGTAACAGGACCGTACTGTCCCAATGAGTAGAATCGGTCGTAAACTGCCAACTACCCGACAAGTCGATCTTAGTAACCTGCTGTGAACAGGAAGCCAATAAAAACGAGAAAAGTGTTAGTGTTTTGATCTTCATTATTTCATATTATCTATAAGGTTGAAAACAATGTTACTTCACTGATTTTGTATCAATACGCAAAAGTAGCAAGAACGATTTACCTTATAAATAGATATTTCTAATATAATGATGGATTATTTTATGATTTACAATAATCATCTCCACATAATATTTTGCAATTTTAATATCCCGGATTCTGTGTCAGATTGGGATTCATCAAACGGATTTTCTCCGGAATAGGAAATACTGTAGTATAGCCACTTTCCTCACCCGGAAGCCGGGGCCTGCTTGTATAAGCACGGGTATATTGGCGAAAACGAACCAAATCTTGCCTGCGCCAACCCTCCCAGGCAAACTCTAATTGACGTTCCGAAAGCAAACTTTCTAATGTAGCTGTCCGGAAAGGAGCATTCACACGGGAGCGAACAAGATTCAGTTCTACATCTCCATTTTCTCCGTTACGGACTTTGGCCTCACTCTTCATTAATAAAACATCGGCATAACGATAGAGTACAATATCATTTTCCATCAGTTTACCATCTTTTGTGGCGGTTTCATCAATCTCATACTTTTTCATCCGTGCGCCTGCGGTTTTTTCATAGGAGGTATTGGAGATATCGACATCCACCTTCCAAGGAAAATACTCCAGCAAAGTACCGTCATCGAGTGTGATGACCTTTCCCTTCAAATCGTAAACAACACCTGCAAAATAACATTTATCAAAACGGGGATCGACAGTTTGGGTATCATACCCAAAGGTTCGAAGTACTTCCACAGTAGCGCTTGAACCATTCTCTCCTCCCAATCCGTAGGCCTTGGCATGATTATAGTGACGGGAACGGAAAAGATATTGCATCTGGTTAGTATATAAAGTCTTACTCATTGGAATGGTAAAAATATTCTCGGCAGAAGATTCATTGTAAACAGCAAAGTTTGCTTCATAGTTATCTTCCAGACGATATCCCGCCGCAGTAATGGAATCACAATATGCCTCCACCGTTTGCCAAGCATTGAGCCGGTTGCCATCTACTTCAAAATAGATGTCTCTTCCATCGGGATATTGTGTATCGGTCCAGTTATCATCCGCATATATCTCAGCATTCAAGGCAAGTTTGGCAAGCAAGAAATGGACTACAGGACGGGTAATCCGCCCATAATAACTGCCGGAACGATTGCTATATGTTTGCGCCAATAAAGGGGCAGACTCCTGTAACTCCTTCACAATAAAATCAAAAACTTCTTTACGACTGTTTTGTTTCACCTCTTTCAAAGGTATAGCAGATGAGAGAATTAGAGGAACACGTCCGAACAAGTCCATTAAATGATAGTAATACAAAGCACGGAAAGCACGAACCTCTGCCCGGTAAGCAGGAAGTTCCGTGTCATGGTGAGTCTCCTGATAAGTATCGATTCGTTCAAGTGACTGATTGCAAAGACCTATAACCTTATATAAATATTCCCACGTAGCCTGAATAGCATCATTATCGACTCCCCAACGATGAAGAAAAAGCCCCTGCCAGAATCCTCCATCATACCAGTCACCTCCACGGGTAGGCATAATAGCCTCATCGGTGGTAAAGGTATTCAGATCGTAAATTCCCCTGCCGGTGCCCTGCAACCCCTGACTATCACTATAACCTCCTATGTTATTGTATAAGGAAGCCACTGCATTATAATACAAATCGGTGAGACTCTTGTAAGCATCCTCTTCGGGAATCTTGTCTTTAGGATTTTCATTCAGAAAGTCATCACATGAAAACAGCAGACTAAACATCAGGATACAGACAAAGGAATATATATAGTGCCTTTTCATAATTAATCCTCCAAATTAAAAGTTAATACTCAAACCAAGCGTATAGGTACGTGCTAAAGGATATCCCCGTTTGTCATCCACTCCCAAAGTAGAATTAACGGTAGAACTGTTGATCATAGGTGACAGACCGGAATATCCGGTAATAGTAGCCAGATTATTGACAGTCAGTGCGAGACGGAGGGACTGGACGTATTTTTTCCACTTCGACACAGGAACATTCCAGCCTATCGTAACATAATCGAAGTTTACATAATCACCTTTCTCCAGCCAATAGTCCGTAGCGGTCTGGTCTTTGATATTACGTCCGGGAGCTTTCTTCATTACATTGTAATCAGGGAAAATATTCATATTCATGTAGGTCAGTGAAGTACCGTTATAGATTTTATGACCGAACGCCCCGTTTATCTGTACTGAGAGATCGAAACGCTTATAGCGAAAACTGATATTGGAGCCAAGCAAAGTCTTGGGCACCGCCTGACCTGCCACATAGCGGTCTTCTCCATCTTCAAGGCTCACCCCTCCTCCGTTCAAATCGGCAATGTCATACGTATACCCACCATTGCCATCGGAAATAAGCCCTTTGCAATGAGGCAGGTAGAATACCCCTAAGGGTTGTCCTATCATCTGATACACAATATGATTATATCCACCATGAAATCCGGCTCCGTCCAGACTTGCCAGGCTTTTATACTCAGGTGCCGAAATATTCTCTCCACCATACATTCCACTTAATGAAAGCAATTTATTTTGCTGGAAAGTGACATTAACATTAATGTTCAATTCCATGTCGCGGGTCTTCAAAGGAGTGATGCCGACAGCAATCTCCGTACCGCTGTTGCGCATGGAACCTATATTTGCCAAAAGAGTGTTATAGGTAAAAGGCGGCACACTGACATTATAAAGATAAAGCATATCAGAGGTCTTGGAATTATAGTAGTTCAAAGAAAAGAGTAACCGGTTGCCAAACATACCAAGATCCGCACCTGCATTAAAAGTACGCTTTACTTCCCATTTCAAATCGGGATTGGTATTACGCATATTACCCAAAGTAACCACCTGTGAACTACCAACAGGAACAACTCCGTTAGGCTTTACCAGATTAAGCGTCGTATAAGAGTCGATGCCACTCTGATTGCCGGCCAGCCCGTAACCGATACGAAATTTCAGATTATCCACCAATGAAATACGTTTCATAAACTTCTCTTCACTGACAACCCAGGCAGCCGACACGGATGGAAAAAAGCCCCATTTATGATTGGCACCAAACTTGGAAGAAGCATCGGTACGGGCATTCACCGTAAGAATGTACCGATCGTCAAACGTATAATTGAAGCGACCGAGAAAAGATGCCAACCGCGGCTGTTCAAAATAAGAGTTCGTTCCTTCCCAAAGGCGAATGGCACCTGCCTGAAGGTTGTTATAACCAAACTGATCGGAATTGAAATTGGTCACAGTGGTGTAAAAACCGCTATAAGTCTCTTTTTGAAGTTCCGCCAGGGCCAGCACATCAAAATAATGTTTATTCCGGTTCTTTTTATAGGTCAACATCAGATTGCCAAGCAGTGATTCCATTTTCCGGGTACCTTTATATGCTTGTCCGTGTGCCCATACAGATGTAGGCAGATACTGGGAATTTTCAACAATATTATAAGTATAAGAACCAAAAAGAATCAGTTTAAGCTCGCGCAGTAAGTTAAAGGTCAGCCGGGCATGAGTACTGATATGTGAAGTCGCATCATGATCTTTCACTTCCATCCAGGCCAAAGGGTTAGTGATCTGGCTGGCATTGGTTATCTGATCCCAGGAACTGGTTTCCGGATTACGGTGATTGGGATATGTAGGATTAAAAGTTGCAGCCGAATAGAATGTTTTTTGAAGGTCAAACAAATTATGGTTCTTTTGGATAGAGCCAAACATACCTAACTCGCACACCAAGAAATCATCAAAAACATGCTGGGTCATGTTCATATTCGAAGTGAAGTTCTTCATATCCTCGTTCAATATAATGCCCTGACGATCCATAAAGCCCAACGAAACACGATAGCTTGAAGCATCCGTCCCACCATAAAATGCAACATGATGATTCTGTTGCAGACCTGTTTGCTCTATCTCCTTCAAAAAATTGGTTTCATTCCCTTTATCAAGTATTGAAATGCCCTGTTGCTGCGCCAGATTGCGAAACTCACTGCCGGAAAGCATCTCCAGATTTTTGTATACGGAGGATATGCCGAAACTACCGTTATAGCTGACTCTGGTTTTGCCCCGAATTCCCTTCTTGGTAGTGATCTCGATAACACCTGAAGCACCACGGGAACCATATTGTGCTGTCTCCGAAGCATCTTTCAAGATAGTAAAGCTTTCTATATCGGTAGGATATATAGAAGTCAACATACTGAGATCACCAAACACACCGTCAACAATAATCAGAGGGTCGTTACCACTGGTCAGTGAAGTGGTTCCCCGCAAACGTACGGCATCCAAAGCAGCCGGACCATTGGTTCCTTTTTCTATGGTGAGTCCGGGAACACGTCCACGGATAGCCTCCAGAGGATTGGTAATCTGGTCCTTATTCATTCCTAACCCCGTAATTTTTTCTACCGAACCGGAAATATTCTTTTTATTCCCGGTGGCGTATCCTACAGTAATAAGAGAATCTGCCAGCCAAACAGGCTTATCCTGTGCTCGCAAAACAGAGGTGGTAAACACCAAAAACAAAGCTAAGACGAATGTTGGTATGTGAATGATCCGGTATTGTTTCATACTATCATTATTTAAGGTTTGCATATAAAATATAACAAAAAAAGAGGGTATCTGGTTGCCCGGATCCCCTCCTTTCTTATCTTTATCTGAACGGATTATTTACTCTCGATCACCAATGTACCTTTTTTCAGGCCCTTCGCGGCAGCCTCGAGTGTAATCTTTCCTGCTTTCTCGGTAGATTGCACAATAGCTGTCATCATGCCACTGAACACTTTCATCTTCGGAGTCTGGAATGACTCGAGTGAAGCCGGATTACCATTGGCTCCTGCGCGATAAGTACCTGCCCCTTTCACCTTGAAGCTGATTTCATTGTCGGCCAACGGGCAAAGATTACCATCTTTATCAACCACCTTAACCGTTACAAACGAGAGGTCCTTACCATTAGCATCGATCACACTGCGGTCTGCCACCAACTCAATATGATCGGGCTTGCCGGCAGTATGAATTTCTTTTTCCGCAACGGCCTTACCATCCTTGTCATAAGCGACTACTTTCACGGTACCCGGTTCATACTTCGTATCCATCCACATCAGACGATAACGCTGCTGACGTTTGAAATTAGCGACAGAAGCAGAATCACCACTATTATGTACTGTAACCGAAAGGTCTTTTGTGCGTTTACCCTGGCTCTTACCGTTGATAAACAGCTCGGCCGAAGGATAGTTGGTATATACAAATACAGGGGTCACTTCACCTTCACGTCCTTCCCAATTCCAGTGAGGCAGGATGTGCAAGGTTTCCGCATCTTTATTCCAGTGGCTGCGGTAGAGGTAATAACGGTCTTTCGGAAGTCCGGCAAGGTCGATAATCCCAAACAATGAAGAGTGACTGGGCCAATCAGTATAATACGGAGTAGGCTCACCTAAATAATCGAATCCGGTCCATACAAATTCACCAATGCAATAAGGCAGATCTTCATGCTGGATAAAATCATCTTCAGGAAGATTGGACCAACCACAGTGTTCTACATCATACGATGAAGACTGGTGGTCGTCATATTTCTGCATGGCACGACGTACCACCGGGAACTTGTAAACCCCACGTGAACTGACAGTAGAAGCAGTTTCGCTACCCAAAATAATCTGTTGCGGAAGTTTCTTGTAATTTTCCTGATATTTGTGAGGGCGGTAATTGAAACCGGCTACATCCATCACGGCAGCCATGTTGTTATTAACCACAGCATCAGGCGCATCCATACCCTGAGTAACGGGACGTGTAGGGTCTTCACGATGGCAGATGTCTTGCAGGAAACGTGAAAGCTTCGGTCCACGATCGCCGTTCCACTGATCCGGCACTTCATTACCGATACACCACATAACCACACTTGGATTGTTACGATACTGATGAATCAGATTCACCAGATCTTTTTCTGCCCATTCATCAAAAACTTTATGATAACCGTTCTGCACTTTGGCCGCTTTCCATTCATCGAATGATTCCGCCATAATCATCATACCCATCTCATCACAAGCCTTAATCAACTCAGGAGCGGGCATATTGTGTGAAGTACGGATGGCGTTACACCCCATATCCTTTAGGATACGGATCTGACGGCGAATACCGGCTTCATTGGCGATACCTCCCAACGGACCGAGGTCATGATGATTGCAAACACCCTTGAACATGGTTTTCTTTCCATTGAGGAAAAAGCCTTTGTTCGGAATGATCTCAATGGAACGGATACCGAACGGAGTAGTATATTCATCCTTCAAAGTGTTGCCTTCGTACACTTTTGAAACCGCATTGTAAAGGTTAGGAGTATCGGGAGTCCACAAAGCCGGAGCAGTAACAACAAAATCCTGTTCAAAAACATTGCCGTCGAACTGACTGCCCTGCTTTTCATTAGTTGCCACAACCTTACCATTCTTATCCTTCAATTCGGTGACAATACGGTATCCTTCAAATGTTTTGCCTGCAGGTATATCGAGTTTTGTCTTCAGATTGACCTTAGCAAATTCGTCCTTCACTACCGGAGTGGTCAACTGAGTACCCCAAGTAGGAATATGAGCGTCTTCATTCACTACCAGATGTACATTGCGATACAATCCCGCACCGGGGTACCAGCGTGAAGATTCGTTTTCGTTTTCAAGACGAACAGCCAGTGTATTCTTTTCACCCGGCTTCAAATAAGGGGTGGCATCCACATAAAAACTATTGTAACCGTAAGGCCAGTAACCGGCCTCTTGTCCGTTGATATAGACATGAGCATGGCTCATAGCACCATCAAAAACCAAAGTAGCCTTCTTACCTTTACTGAATGAAGGAGCCTCAAAATCGAGACGATACCATCCTACACCTACAAAAGGAAGCCCACCGGTACGTCCGGCATGCTCCATCGCCTCTTTTTGTCCATCTTGCGAAATAGCCACATTCTGCTTATCGTTATTAATGCTGAATGGCCCGTAAATAGCCCAATCATGGGGTACCGTTACCGACTGCCACTTTGCATCATCATAAGTGGAATTACTGAAGTCCTTACTGTCTTCACGGGTAAACTTCCACCCTTTTTCAAAGGTTTGTTCCGTACGGACCTGTGCACATACCAACAGTGGCACAGCGAGCATCGAAGCAAATGCAATTTTGATTTTCTTGTTCATGATTGATCTGTTTTTATTTTAATATAAATTCCATCGTTCCGGCATGTACCAACTCATCATGGCTGATACGATAGCCTGCATGTTTCTTTCCATTCAACTTCACCTCTTTGATCAAATCGGCATCATTTCCGGGACGTACTGCCGTAATAACCAATTCTTTTTCTTTGTAATACTTCGGGTCAAGCCGAATAGTCACTTTGTCGAAAGTAGGTGTAGTCAGCATATAATCGGGCATTCCCGGACAGTCGGGATAAAGGCCTATCATACTGAAAATGGCCCATGCCGACATAGTTCCGGTGTCATCATTACCGGGAATACCATTAGGCTGGTCAGTGAAATATTCAGCAAGCAGCCGTTTCACCTGTTTCTGAGTACGCCACTCTTCTCCCTTGAAGTAGCTGAACAAATAAGGATAGGCAATATCCGGTTCATTAGCCGGATCGTATAGCCCCTCATCAAAGACTTTCTGCAATTTATCCACAAACTTCTTCTTACCTCCCATCAGACGGGTTAAACCTGCAATGTCATGGGGAACATAAAAAGTGTAGTTCCAGGAATTGCCTTCATGAAAACCGGGACTGGGAGCAAAATTGGCACCCTCCATCGGGTCGAACGGAGAGTAAAATGTTCCATCGGGTAAAATAGGACGCAATGTACCAAATTCTTTGCTGTAATAATGTTTATAACCCAATGAACGGTCATAGAACAATTTTGCATCTTCTTTCTTTCCTAAAGCCTGAGCAAAACGAGACAAGGCATAATCGGCAATATAATATTCAAGTGCATGCGAAACAGAATTGTCATACTGCTCTGTCAAAGGTACATATCCTTTAGCAATGTAATCATCGATATCGGGACGCATCAGATTATCTTTACCCGGAGTCGTAGCGGACTTATACATGGCTTCATAAGCTGCCTGTACATCAAAGTCACGTAAGCCTTTCATCCAGGTATCTACGATAACAGGAATACTCGGATCACCCTCCATAGTAAGCGTTTCACGGCCGTAAAGTTCCCATTTGGGCAGCCAGCCGTGTTCTTTATACATATCGACCATCGTGCGAACCATATCCAGTTGGCGATCAGGGAAAAGCAGGGTCATCAGCTGATGTACATTACGATAGGTATCCCAAAGAGAAAACACGGTATAACGATTTCCCTTCGTTGTAAGGATCTCACTGCCTTCCATAGCCGGATATTGTCCGTTCACATCCTGCAAAATATTCGGATGGATCAGCAAGTGATACATAGCGGTATAGAATACTGTCTTCTGCTCTTTCGTGCCACCTTCAACGAGGATACGCGAGAGATCGTCCTCCCACATGGAACGTGCTTCGGCACGAATCTGATCAAATCCTTTACCAGCCTGTTCCTTATCCAGATTAAGACGGGCATTGGCTATGCTGACAAAGGACACTCCCATGCTTACCTCAATGGTTTCGCCTTCTTCGGTATCGAAAGTAAACCATGTACCAATGTCATCGCCACTCATCTCCTTGGTATAAGCAGTATACAATTTATTCTTGCCGGACGTATTGTCCCACTGGGCTTCTACTGTCATCGGACGCATCTTTTTCCAATAGCCACGGGCACGAGGGATTTTATTGATACGCATTACAAAATAAATGGGAAACACAGCTTGCGGATTGTAGCAAAAAGTACCCAGCAGTTTAGTCCCCTCTATCTCACGCTCATTGACAAAACGGACGGTAGCTCCCGTTTCATTAGTCAACCCTTCGCCAAGATTCAGCAAAATATTACTTTCTCCTTTAGGAAAAGTGAAACGAGTGATTCCGGTACGTAAAGTGGCCGAAACCTCATTCTTGATTCCGTATTTAGTCAGGATATTCGAGTAATAACCGGGCGTGGCCTTTTCGTCTTTATAAGCACTTCCGTACTGTAAATAATCGACGTTCAGCTTTCCGGTTGTAGGCATCAACAGTAAAGAGCCCAACTCCGGACATCCCACTCCACTCAGATTGACGTGTGAAAATCCGGTAAAATAAGCATTGGTATGTTCATAAGGAGTAGACCACCATTGGCTGTCTTTATCTATTTTATTACCAACGGACTTTCCTCCCATCACATTGAAAGGGACAACCGACATCATGCCTTGAGGACAGATGGCTCCGGGATTCGTTGTTCCGTAATTCGTTGTTCCGATAAACGGGTTCACATAATCCACCGGACTCTCTTGCGCAGAAGCTACTGCTATGGACAGCCAAACGGCTGCAAGTGATACTAAATAAGGTAGTTTCTTCATTCTTTCAATACTCTATATTTATCTAATTTATACGTTCGGTTTTACCGGACCTGCGGAAAGAGTTACTTTACAACGATTTCGTCTGTAAACACCCATCCCCCGAATTCCTCTCCGGCACGAGCCTGGTAACGGACATAACGTCCTTTAGCATTTCCGTTCCATGCATAGTTCTTAAATACTACAGCATCCGATTTAACCACTTCATGCGTCTGACGGCTCAGCTCAGTGAAGTTTTCTCCATCTTCCGAGACAGAAATTATCACTTCGACAGGTAGAAATACTTCAGGACCCACTACCTGCATAAAATCAGCACCAATCAAATGCAGATCTGTCGATTCTCCCATATCGATAGTTACGTCCAAACGATCGCGGGAAATAAATCCCTGCCATGCCCCGTCGCTATAGGTCCAACTCCCACGGATTCCATCAGTCAGGGTTTTATCACCTTGTGCCGGATAAGACGAATTGTAGGGAGCATTATATTTTACGGTCTTGCCCAATGCAAGATGCTGAATCGGTTGCGCTGCTTCCGGCCGATTGCCGATCTCCTTTTTCAAATCGAACGGATGATATCCTTTGGATTGTAAATATCCTACAGCCTTTAAAGCACGGGGACGAAAATCGGTCCATGATTTCCGTTCAGGTGCAGACCACGCGACCTCTGCCAGCGCAAGAATACGAGGGTAAATCATGTATTCACAATGCTCGTCAGTCTGAATATATTCTGCCCAAAGATTGGCTTGAACACCATAAATCAATTTTGCTTCATCGGGTGTAAGCGAAGCGGGAATCGGATTGTAAGAGTATACTTTTTCCAATGGCAGATATCCTCCGATGGCTTCGGGCTGAGAATAAGGAGCATCCTGATAACTATCTATATAACAGTGCGAACCGGGAGTCATTATTGCCTGATGACCCGATTTTACGGCAGCAATTCCACCTTGTTCACCACGCCATGACATTACAGTGGCATTAGGTGCCAATCCACCTTGCAGAATTTCATCCCATCCCAGTAACTTGCGGCCATGGGCATTGAGGAATACCTCCACACGATGAATCAGATAACTCTGTAACTCATCTACATTATCCAGTTGCTCATCCTTCATGCGTTTTTGGCATTTAGGGCAGGTTTTCCAAGCAGCTTTTCCGGCCTCATCACCTCCAACATGAATGTATTGGGAAGGGAAAAGCTCCATAACTTCCGTCAACACATCTTCAAGAAAAGTAAAAGTTTTCTCATTTCCTACACAAAAATCGGCATTCTTATAAGGTTCACCTGAACAAGACAGTTCCGGATAGGCAGTCAGAACCTCTTCCGAATGGGCAGGCATCTCTATCTCAGGAATAATAGTAATATGACGTTCACGGGCATAATTGACCAATTCACGAATATCATCCTGCGTATAATAACCTCCGGAAGCACCGGGAGCATCAAAACGACAATATTTCCGCCCACCTTCATTCCACCATCTTTTCCAGTTGGCTTCCGGACGCCAGGCAGCAAGTTCCGTCAATAAAGGATATTTCTTAATCTCGATACGCCAACCGGCAGCATCGGTAAGATGCAAATGCAGGCGATTAAGTTTATAATAAGCCAATGCATCTATCTGCTTTTTCACAAACTCTTTAGAACGAAAATGGCGGGAAACGTCAAGCATCAGCCCACGGTATTCGAAACGTGGCGAATCCTGAATCGTCGTAGCCTGAACTGACCAGGCACCCTCCATTGCAGGTTGAGCCATTTGCAAAAGAGTCTGAACACCATAGAATAATCCGGCACCGGAAGTAGCCTGCACTGTTATTTTATGCGGAGTTACCTCCAGTGTATAGCTCTCGGGAGAAGATAACTGAGGATTAGCCTTCGTTATCATAAGAGAGACCACGTTATCTTTCGTTTGCTTTTTACCGTTTTTGAAATGGATAGGTAATGTCTCCAGATAATCCATCAACATTTTCTTCTCTTCACCTTTCAGGTTGGTATACAGCTTAGTGTCACCGGTAAATAGAAAAGTACCGCTACCTTGCTCCATCCGGAGAGGAATAGGAATGACAGACTGCGCTTTCACACCAGCTGTTGCTATCATCAAACCGGCTGCAAGCAAGAAAGTACAAATTTTCATTGTAGGTTTTATCATGATATGATTGGTTTTAGTTTTTTGTTTTCAATGTACAAATATAAGTAAAATGTCAGATTATCTGCAATCAGTCAATCATTATCTTAACTATTTCCGGGGTACGGATTCCCGGCTTCAGCTCACCATTGATATTAAAGAAGGTCTGTCCCTGCCCTGTCAATGCAGCACCGGCACGGGCAACATCTTCACTCCGAACAGCCTCTTCCCACTTATCCCGACGTGTATTATAAATCAAAATCCGGTCATTAAAACGATACCATCCTGCCGGATGCAACATATACTTTTTTGCTTCCAACTTCAGACTGTCTACAACAGTTTGCTTGCCATTGGCCACGGCTGTCTTCATCATTTCCTCGCGCTGAAGAGCAGAAAAGAAAATATCTTTGTTGACTCCACCGGTACAAAGTATCAAACTGTCCGTCAGCGCTATACCGGCTCCACCACCCAAAGCGACAAGCACAGAATCATTGCCAACCGGAACAGATACCGACTGCCATTGTTGCAAAGATGGAGAATAGCAATATCCGTCAGTAGAAAGGCTTGCAGACCGTCCATCGGATGCACCGGCAAAACCTCCCCATAAATATAGAAGGGTTTCCCCCTCTTTACGTTGTCCTACACATACCGGTTGTACACGGGGAGAACCCGGAAAATCGGGAAGCCTCTGCCATCCGGTCTCCGGGCTACTCAGACTGAGGCAATAAAGTGCATTCGAAGGTTTACCATCCACATTGCCTCCGGCTACGAAAAGTGTATAATCCACTACTGAACCGCTCATATTATCCATTGTACAAGGTAAAGAAGGTAGTGTATCTACAATCACAGTCTGTTTATCGTCAGTCAAAGAAAGGCGGTAAACAGCAGATAAGGATCCATTTTCGTTCGATCCACCCACACAAACTACCCCTTGAGGAGTCGAAACCGAAACTCCATAAGCAGCAGCAACAGGCAGCTGACCGACCTGTCTCCATATGAAAACTGAGTCTGCAGAAGCGTCAGCGGCATAAATACTTTGGTAGAATTTCTTCTTTCCTCCTTCGGCTGCCGGCATTTCCGGAAAATTACATCCGCCGGCAATCAATAACTCTCCCTGATAGATGCCGGCATAACATGCCGATACACCCAAAGAAAAACCGGGTTCTCCTTCGGGGAATCCGGTCATTTTCTGCACGCTAATCCCTTCTTCATTAGGCGCAACTTGCCGGGAGCTGCACGAAGCAACCATCCCGGCAAGTAAACATCCAATGATAGAAAGAAAACGAATCGTTTTAGTTTCTGTCATTTCTATTTTTTCAATTCAACGTAATTTCATCTACAAATAAGAAGCCCGGATTACCTTTACCACCATGCCATGCCGGAATGGAGTGTTCCGACGTTGCAACCACTTTCACATAACGGGTTTTCACCGGATCAAAAGTCAATTTGTGCTCATAAAGCCCATTGCGATCTGTCTCTTTCATCTCGGGATATGCTTCAGAAGCAACTTTAGTAAAAGTCTTATCATCATCTGAAACCTCAATTGAGAAAGAACGTGCATCGAATACCCAGTCACCCTTCTCAACACAAGTTGTAATAGCCACACTTGAAATTTCGGTAGGTTGCTGCAAGTCAATTGTTACATCCATATCATTCTTATAGAATGCGATCCAACGGCCGGTTTTGTAGTTACCATTTCCTTTCAGTCCGTCTACTAATGTAGAAACACCACCAAACTCATATTGCTTGTTTACAGGCTGATTAGCTTTAATAGGCTTTGAAGTAGATTTACTGAAAGCAATCTTTTCAGTCAGCATTTTGCTGTTTCCGGTAGGACGAACAGCAACCGCCTTTAAAGTACAACTTTCCTTAATCGTAAGAATACTGTCACATACGGGAGAAGCTGCCGTAGGCTCAGTTCCATCTAATGTATAATGGATGGGAGCACCGTCAATAGTAGTCATCACTACATCTACTGCTCCTGTGGCCGAATTAGCAACAAACTCGGATTTCACATCAAATACATGTTTGGCATAATTATATCCTTCAGCTTCATATATATTAATCAATTGTGGCAAACGGGTCAGGAAGTTTTCATAATTCTTCTTTTCAGGATTAGACCATTGCACCTCTGCTAAAGCAGCCCAACGCGGCAACACCATATACTGAGCCTGAGAGAAAGTAGGAATGTATTCCGTCCAAAGATTAGCTTGTACACCAATAATATATTTTTGCTCTTCCGGAGTCAATGAAGAGGGCATTGGCTCATAACTATACACTCTCTCCAAAGGTAAATAACCACCAATAGCCAAAGGTTCATTCTCAGTATCTTTGGTCTGATAGTAGTCAAAGTATAGATAAGTGTTCGGAGTCATGATAACATCATGTTTCTGCTTGGCAGCCTCGATACCGCCACCTTCACCACGCCATGACATCACGGTTGCATTCGGAGCGAGTCCACCTTCCAAAATTTCATCCCAGCCGATAATCTGACGTCCGTGCTCGTTCAGGAATTTTTCTGCATGGTTGATAACAAAACTCTGCAAATACTCTTCTTTTGAATGCTTAGCATCACTCTTGATTCCCAAAGCTTTGATACGAGCCTGACACTTCGGACATTTCGCCCATTCACTCTTCGGACATTCATCACCACCAACATGAATATATTCAGATGGGAAGATATCCATAACTTCTGTCAGTACATCATCGATAAAGGTCAGTACGCTGTCGTTACCTGCACACAATACCTGATCGGATACTCCCCATATCTTCCAAACTTCATACGGACCACCGGTACATCCCAAATGGGGATAAGCAGCCAATGCTCCCTGCATATGTCCCGGAAGGTCAATTTCCGGAATAACAGTGATATAACGATCGGCAGCATAAGCTACGATTTCTTTTGCTTCTTCCTGAGTATAGAAACCACCATAAGGTTTTCCATCATATTCTCCTGAATTACGTCCGATTACAGTTTCCGATCTCTTTGAACCGATTTCTGTCAACTTAGGATATTTCTTGATCTCAAGTCTCCAACCCTGGTCCTCTGTCAAATGCCAATGCAAACGGTTCATGTTATGCAAAGCCATCATATCGATATATGTCTTTACTTCATCTACTGTGAAGAAATGACGTCCCACATCAAAATGGGCACCACGATAGCTGAAACGAGGATAGTCGTTGATTTCTACAGCCGGCAATGAAGGAGTTGTACCAATGGCAACCGGAATAGACTTGCGTAACGTCTGGATACCATAGAATACACCGGCTTCAGTGGGAGCAGCAATGGTTACACCATCTGCATTCACACTCAACTGATAAGCTTCAGGGTTCTCTGATTCCATACCCAATTTAAGCAGAATAGCACCTTTACCTTCAGTTCCAGCTTCAACTGCATAATCCTTACCTGTAGCTTTCTTCAGATAATTCGCCAGAAATTGGGCATTACGTTGCATCTTCTCATTTCCTTCCGGATAGATGATTTTCACACTACCATTCAATGTAAATGGTTGGCTTTGAGCAGTAGTAATTTCCTGAGGTAAAGGAATTACCTGGTAATTAGCTGTAGTCTCTTTGTCGTTACACGAAGAAATAAATCCCGTGAGCGCCAGTAAACCGGCAATTTTAAAAAGATTTCTCATACAAATTATTTAATAGGTGTTAGTTATAGGTATCTCGTACATGTTTCACTGTAATATTTTGCTGTTCTCCTTTCTTAATATCCGGAGACGTAATCGTTATCTTCTTGTTTTCCCCCGGCAACAGATCAAAGAAATTATCACTGAAACGGGCGCCCTGAACAGGAATCTGGATAAATACATCTTTAGCCAGCTTAGAAGACGATAAGGTCACTTCACACTTACCATCGGATTGCTTTACTTTCATAGAAACATTTGTTTGGGGCAACTCCAAATCCTTAGTCTTATTAAAGAAATAAACCTCTTCAGCTATTTTCTTACCGGTTTTATCTTTCAAAGCAAGTAGTAAGAAACTGTTTTTACGATGTTCCGATGTCACCCACTCACTCAACGGTTTACGAAAGATGCAAGAAGAAACATTCGCCGGAACCTCGACTGCCCTGACAACTTCCTTATCTAATGTCTTGCCATTAAAGTCAATCACTTTCATTTCAAGTGTAAGTTGACTCTGTTTCTCCAACAAATCAGATATCAGATAAACACTCAAACTATCACCTTCTTGCATCGCATTGACCAGCAGTGGTGCAAAAGCTCGCTTTGCCTGATAGTGCAATGCCTTCCAATTGCCATAATAGTCTATACTTGACCAGGAAACGACAGGCCAACTATCATTAAGCTGCCAGTACAATGTCCCCATACAATAAGGCCGGTTGCGACGATGTGCTTCCATGCCATGGCGCATACCATGCCCCTGAAGTACAAGTCCGATATATACAAAGTCTTCAAACTTCTCAGGAACAACATAATCACGCTCCATATAAGTTCGTATCAAATCGTTACCGATACTGCTTTTCTGGTGTCCGTTCATTACCTCCGATTCAATCTGATAATCTTTCGGAGACGCAAAAGTAGCAATCGTCTTCATTTCAGGGAACGACTGGAAACCGAATTCGCTCATGAAACGAGGCAAATCGGTATCTAATGACTCAAAAGGCTTTTTGCCATACCACACACCCCAGTTATGACTATCGCCAGTGCCCCAGGACTCCGGACGTCCCCAATTTGCGAAATAGGGAGAAGTATGTTTGTAGAAACGCCCTTCATCAAGTTCTTTCACCTTTGCAGGCAGCAATCCCCGGAATAACTTATCATATCCCCGGAACATGTTTTCATATACTTCCGGAGTATAATTCTTTTGCCATCCCCAGTATTTTAATCCTTCCAGAATTTCATTATTCCCACACCACATGGCGAGTGAAGCGTGGTTTCGCAGACGTTTGATATTATATTCCGCCTCCTCTTCCACTCGCTTCAAGAAAGTAGGGTCACTTGGATAGGAAGTACATGCAAACATAAAATCCTGCCAGACAAGAATACCAGTTTCATCTGCCAGATCATAGAAGCGATCGTCTTCATAAGTTCCCCCACCCCATATACGAACCATATTCATATTAGCCTCTTTCATATCCTGAAACAGAGTCCTATAACGTTCGGTAGTTATATTGGGGAGCAACGCATCATCAGGAATATAGTTTGCTCCTTTTGCGAACATCGGGATGCCATTCACCTCAAAATAAAAAGATTCTCCATCTTTGTCTTTTTCGTTCACTACGCGTATCGTACGAAGGCCGATTCGATGCTGTCGTGCGGCGACCGTTTTGCCATCACACACCACCTGCACTGAGAAATCATATAAATGAGGTTTCCCCCACCCATTGGGCATCCAACGCACGGGGTTCTGAATATCCAATGGAATTTGGACTTGATTAAAACCCGGTTTTAATGTTACATTTTCCTTTACCATCACTTCCTCTCCTCCTTCCAATGAATAAGAGATCAAGACCTCAGCAGGCTTTTCTTTCTCAGAAATACTATTAATTTCCAATTCATTAGAGAGTTTTGCAACCTGATCTGTCAGACTAAGCTGCTTCACATGAAAATCTGCAATAGTAGCAACATCATAAAAACGAAGAGTAACAGGACGCCAGATACCGCTTGTAACCATACGGATTCCCCAATCCCATCCATAACTATAAGGAGCTTTCCTGGTAAATACACTAAGACGTTTTTCGTGGTGATCATTATCTGCCGGATAATTAAATCCATTGGAGGACCACTGTGGAAGGGTTTGTTTTATCGGAGAATGAAAATAAACATGCAGCAGATTCTCCCCTTTACGTAATACTTGTTTTACGGGAACTACATAGCCCACAAACATATTATCTGATTTCAGAATCAGAGAACCATTCAAATAAACATCCGCATAAGTATCCAGTCCCTCAAAGGAAAGCTGGGCGGCATCTCTCTTCAACTGCTCTTCTGTAACGACAAAACTGGTTTTATATTCCCAATCCTCATTTTCCACCCACTGAATCTTCTTTTCATTGGTACCATAGAACGGATCGGGTAGCAATTTATGATGAATCAAATCCTGATGAACAGTGCCCGGGACAGTAGCTGGTAGCCATTTTTCTGCCCCCACCTGTGAGAATGACCAATCGTCATTCAACATTAACACATCCGAAGTGTCCCTGTTTTGCCCATAAGCTAAACCGCAACAACATACAAGTCCATACAATAATTTTTTCATCATAAACTGCTCTCTTTTTCAAGTTTATCTTCCCCAGTCCGTACGGAACGTAGATGCCGGTAAACCATCACCATTGACCAGATTGGCCCGGGTGAAAGGCTGCCAGCCGTAACGTACACGAAGAGGATTCTTCACTTCTTTACTATATACTTTTATTTGATTTCCTACAACTTCGGCTGTAGCCGGATAATAAACATCCTCTGTTTCAGCCACTTCGAATGTCCGTAACGGTTTCCCATCCGATGAATGCATACCTTCAGCACAATCAAATGACACGTAAGCAGCACCATCACGGAACTCTACATTGCGGAACATCGGCCCCGAAGGCGTTACATTCTTCTTTCCATAAGTCTGATTCAAAGCCCAATGTGCCAAACGCTCCCCAACCGGCTGTTTGTGCTTGGGGTGTACATCAAGCGAATCACCCAGGTCACTCGATACTGCCATACCTGTATTAGGAATCTCATACATCATTCTGCGCTGGCTATCACGGAACCATGGCCATGACGGACGATTGATGCTTGACAACTGCACATAATAAAATGGCAAATCTTTATTTTCCCAGTTTTTACGCCAACTTTCAACCAATAGTTTAAACAATTTCTCGTGTGCCTCACGATTATGTGCATTCGATTCACCCTGATACCAAATAATACCTTTAATAGGATATTGTTCTAAAGGACGGATACCGGCCTCATACAGGTAACAAGGTTCATAAGGATGACGTTGCTGTTTGCTATCCGCCTTTTTCACATTAAGGGCGGCACGACCGCGTACCCAGTCTTGGATAAAGTCATTTTGAGTCCAATTACGTAATATAGCCGGAAATTTATATTCCAATGTATTACGGTCTACCCATGCTTCGGTAGGCGAACCGCCGATTGCGTTACAAATCAATCCGACAGGTACCTTTAGACTGTCCTGCAGCATTTTACCAAAATAGTAAGCTACCGCAGAAAAAGAACCGGCAGTAGCAGGCGAACAAACTGTCCATTCGGTATCTTTATAATATTGCAGATGATTTAATGAATCCAATACGGACTCATCCCATTCCACAGCATCTGTACGCCAGCGCGCCTTCATATCGAACAAACGAATCTGATCATTGGCGGCTTGCGGAATATCCCTTTTAGCAGTTTTACTCCAACCAAGATAGAACTCCATGTTCGATTGTCCGGAACAAAGCCATACCTCTCCGGCTAATACATTATTGAAAGCTTGTTTCTGCTTTCCGGCAGAAACAGTCAAAGTATATGGGCCTCCAGCCTTCAAAGGCTGGAGAGTGATCGCCCAATCACCATTGGAAGCAGTTTTCACAGACTGTTTCTGTTTAGCTATTGCTACAGTCACTTTTTCTCCTGCGTTTGCTTTGCCACGGATAGTCAGAGGCTGCCCATGTTGAAGCACCATATTGTCAGTATACAGTTCAGATAAGTGTAATCCACCGAAATCTCCCGTAATCGCAGAATATACCGTTTTCGCAAGAATGCCGGCACCCTCTACATTAGGATGTACAGCATCCGGAAGAAGATACGGATACGGATAAAGCGGCGCATGGAAATCTATCAACTGAACCCCGGCATATTTAGCTATTGTCTCGATACTTTGCTGAATTTCTCCATGCCAATCACGGGTACCCGACTCAAAACGAGGATGACGATCGGCAATCGGTGTCAGTCGGGCAATAATAATATGACATTTAGGATTAACAACACGGAAAGAATCAATCAATGCCAGATAATCTTTCACGAAATGATCACGATAGTTCGGCCAGTCACGAGGATCCGTATCATTGATTCCCAAGTGAATAACAACAATATCACCGGCAAATGCAAGCGCTTTTTTAAATTCTTCCTGCTGCATGTAAGGGCGGTGTCCTTTATTTAATAAAGTAGCCCCTGATTTTCCGAAATTTCCAACTTCATAAGTATCGCCCAAAAGTTGCTGCAACTGTGAAGGATAAGAATCCGTTGCCGGATTTGGAAGAGTATACCCATACGTAATACTATTCCCCACGCAAGCAACTTTTATCCGCTTCTGTGCGGACAAAACTGCGCAAATCATCAAAAATAGAGATAAGAATAGTATCTTTTTCATTTCTTGTTTATATAAGGTTTAACAATATCCACCCATTTAAGGTAGCCTTTACCCAGTAAGTGTAAACCATCATTTGTATACTCAATATTCATCTTGCCGGTCTTCTCATCAACAAAATGAGAATAGAGATCAATATAGGTCACGTGTTCTCTGTCAGCCAGCCGAAGCAGCCCTTCATTAATCTTTTTCACCTCTTGCCAACGTGACGTATGTCCGCCAAACATCTTATAATGATCGGTTACCGGAAGTACACTTTGCAAATATAGCTTTGTTTTTGGAGATTCTTGTTTAATTTTTTGAGTAATCATACCAATACGATGAACAATTGTATCCGCAGAGGTGCCCCGGCTTACATCATTTATACCGATCAACAAGAATATTTTAGCGGGTTTTCCTTTTAAAATCGCATCCAGCCGATCATAAACACCCATACAGATATCACCACTGATTCCCCGGTTTTTGACATGCTTATTATTCAATAATTCACTCCATTCTCCCCCGTTAGTAATACTATTACCCAGAAAAATGATATCTTTTGAAGTCACAGGCAGCTCCTCAAACAGAGTTGCACGTTGATAATAGAACGTAGAATATTTGCGTTCCTGTGCGTTGCCCGCCATTGAGGCGAGCAACAACATCATTAATAAAATTTTCTTCATTCGTTTTTATTTTTTCTCGATCACTTCGTTTTGTCGGGCGAATAGATAAGTCCGTCCACTGCATTTTCTCCGTCAGGAGTTACAAAAACTGTAGTAAACATCCACTTCACCAACCGCACCTCGGGCATATTGAATTTGCCAACCGGCAATTTCAGGAAAACTTTATTCCAGCCTTTATTCAGATGTACGGCGATAGGCGGACGTGCCACACAATTTTCATTTCCCAACGCTATTTCATTACTCTTTGTACGATGAGTAGCTGTCCATACAGGTGGCTGTATTTCTTCATTATTGATCCAGATACGGCTGCCTTTATAGTCCCATTTACCTTGTAACGGAGCCAAGTCCATTTCCGAACGACCATAATTCTGAAATTCAGCCCATAGCCCTACTTCCTGATCTTTTGGAGAGTAAACCCATGTATAGGCATAAGCCGTATGATTCTCTTGCGGATCTTTATAGAAAGTAGGTACCATTTTCCCCCATACATGACGAAGATAGATACCCGCACCAATGGCAGGGTGTACCCCATACTCTTTTCCTTCATATAAATAAGAATCCTTCAATTCCTGTTCCGGAGGAAAGACTTTATTCAAATCTCCACCATTAGGAAATGCATCAGTAATATTCCATTTTACATTCGTCTGTTTTACATAGGCGAACGGATATCCCTTAAATGTATGCTCTTTATGCCAAAGCATACGATTCTCAAAATCAGCAAATTCTTTAAACTCCGGAGAGTCTTCAGAAGGTAAGATAGTACCATTCTTATCAAAATATTCTGTACCTCCGCCTTTCCATGCACGTTCAGCAATAGCCAGCATATTAGGATAGAAATTATTCTCAAGTATAATATTGCGTTCGTTAGCTACGTAACGGTCATTCCAGATGGCAAGAATTGTCCCTGCAATATCGTCACTTCCTTGCTCAACATTATAAATACGGCTGTTATACAATGCAATGATATCGCCAAAAGTATCAAAATGATTGAGATAATGAAACTTAGAATCAATTGCGGGAATACCTTTTTGGGCTTTTCCACGATAACTCCACAAATGCGTCATATCAATTTCGCCAGGTTTATAATGCCATCCCGGATTCCACGAAATTACTTTCTTTCCTTTGGCACGGACATATTCGACCATTTCCGGAACGAACTTTAGATTGGTAAACCGAACTTCATCCGTACCAATATGAAGATAAGGTACATCAAAAGTCTCGCAAACTTCATCTACCAGCAATTTAAGAATTTTCATTCCTTCCGGGCTCTGCATATCATGACGGAATGTACGGACAAAAGCCTCACTATGCCCCGGCATATCAAATTCCGGGATTAAAAGTATATTATGCGCTTTACAAAAAGCGACTAAATCTTTCGCTTCTTCCAATGTATAGTATTTACCCGGCATACGAGTCGTATTCACACTGTCATTCAGCATCGGAAAAATTTTACTTTCCAGCCTCCACGATTGATTTTCAGTCAGGTGCCAATGAAAGACATTAATTTTAAAACGTGAAAGAACAGCAATTTCACGTTTCAATTCTTCAATCGACATATACGTACGCCCTACATCCTGCATAAAGCCACGTATTCGGAAAGCAGGCCAGTCAACAATTGAACAACCGTTGAATGTTGCCTTTTTCTTTCGCACATCCTGTAACTGGGCCAAAGTTTGCATAGCCCAATATACACCATGCTCCGTCACAGCCTCAACCGTAACTTTACCATTATTTACCACCAGGCGATAAGCTTCGTCTGCGTTCAAAGGTACCTCTTCTAATGAAGGTACCAGTTTCACTTCAATACTTGCACGAGCTTTGTCATCAATGACTCCACCCCTATCGACAACAAAAGCTTCCCACTCTTGCCGAAGCACCGGAGTAGAAAGCTTTGTTCTGCCCAGTACAAAACTGGAACTTAAAGGAGTAAACTTTTGCGGCTCCGGAAGCAGGTGATATTCACCTGCCCGGACCGTAGAAATTGTGCATAAGTAAATAATGAAACTGATTAAGAAAATTTGTTTATTTCTCATCGGTGTTTATTTAGTTTATGGGGGAAAATTTCTCATTTAATAATGTCTTTCAACTTCACTGCCTGGAATGTCATATGTGCCACACTGCTTTCATAAAGAATACCAACCGTTTCTTTATCAATCATAGTAAGACAAGAATAACCCCAGTTATTGCCTTCATCCAATAAAAGTTGGTGTTCGGGTGACCAAGTCACACCACCATCCAGACTGATTTTAATAGTAGTATTATAACGTCCTTTCGTCGTATTAGGATTAGAGAATATCAATAAATCCTTGCCCAAAACATTATCTTTGGCTTTCACGCTTATCAAACTAGCCATGCAAACCGATTCCGGCAATGCCTTGCGAGAAGATTCATGTTCTGTCCATGTTTTACCCAAGTCTTTTGTAATAGCCACAGCACGACTTCCACCACGATTATCACGCATATTCAACATCAATACTCCGGGCTCGACCTCGGCAACCTGAGCCTCTGTAGTATTCGTGCGTGCATAATTGTGCATTTTCCAGTTTTTACCACCATCTTTGCTATACATGATACCTGCATTGGGTACACGTGTCGAATCAATAAACTGAGTAGGGAATACCAAAGTACCGTCACTCATAGTGATGCCCCGACCCGGACCTTGCAACAGAAAATACCAAGACGGATCTTTTACCTGTTCTGTGATATTAATAGGTGCAGACCACGTTTTACCGTCATCCGTACTTTTGGCAAGAACAAGTTGCGCAGTATGATTCATATCCATACCCGGATGTGAACTCCACCATGCACGTTGGTTACCCATACCATGTGTCCAGGCAGCAACCACCCAAACATTATTTGTTTTTGTATCAACAAGGATAGAAGGGTCTCCTACTCCATTCTGACCGGCAGGCAGACCACCGAACTCCCCAAATGCCAAAGGCAAACGCATTTTCTCCCAGGTTTTTCCACCATCTGTACTGCGGCTTAAACCAACATCAACATGCTCTTGCAAGTCCACGCTACTATTATACCGTACATCATAAACTCCCAGCAGTGTACCTTTATTAGTAGTCACCAATCCCGGGATACGGAATGCGGCAGAATTATCATCTCCGGCATGACGTACTCCTACCCCCATGCGGTGTTCAATTCCTTCTTGCGAAACAACATCCAACAGAGCCTTCTTACCATCCAGAGTGACCGAAGCAATATCGGCAGTCACCTTACTGGTAAGGGATGTACCCGGCTTCATTTGCAGGCTAATCCAGAAATAGTTGATTCCCGGAAACAGTTTTTGGTTCCCTTTCAAAACAACTTGATTGCCAGGATTACTCACCTCCGATTTTTTTATTGAATAAGAAGGATTGGCGGCAAGCGTTTTTCCCGGAGTGTTACTGGAGATGTATCCCACAGGAGCAAAACGTTTCTTATCTCTGTCCTGCAATGCTTCTGTACCACCATAATAAAGTTTTATAGACTGAATTTCAGACAGATCCACTCCTTTACCAAAATTCAACACTACATCATTAAGAGTCTGGCTCTCTTTAGCATCCAAACGAAGATAGAACAAGACATTATCTTGTCTCTCTATCAAAATAGGAATACGGGTCTCACGAACAAAAATTGTATCTGCGGCTCGAACTACCGGTATAGCACACAGAAAACAGAAAAGCGAAAATAGAATTACAGCTTTTTTCATGGTATCGACTAATTAATATTTATGTTATCGGGAGCAAAGATAGTATTTTTTATTATACAACAGCTATATTAATTAAATATTTTATTATATACCAGCTAATTAATAAATAGCACGCAAGCTAAGGGATTGTTTTTAATTCTATTTGCCATAAAAGCCTGTCTAAATTTCCTTCGTCTGTTTTTTCACAGAATACAGATACTCCCAAAAGGATAGAAAGAGACTAAGAAATCAATTATAAAACGACAAATTCCTCTGTTCAAAGTGCTAAAGGACCGAAAACAAACGTATCTAAAATGGTAATTAAACTTCATCCTGGCTACCAGGATGAACTTGGCTTGTACGAAGAAAACATTTCTCTAAAGATCAAGATATACTTTACTCTGAATCTTTCGGATTCTGAGTTTTAACTTTGTGATGAGCATATCTGAAGTCAGAATAAAAAAGAGAGAGACGTTATCTTCAATAACACCCCTCTCCTCTACTTTATTTAAATAATCTATTGAAAACCGAATTATTCTTCAGCAACCTCTCCAATCTTAGTTGGCCAATAAGGATTCTGGTATAATACAGACGTTTCTACTTTTTCATCCGGAGACAGCAATTCCATCTCGCGAACCGGCACAGGGTTGAGATAATGAGCTTTCTGCCAGGTATAACCGTCGTATACGTCATTATTGGCTTTCAAAATGGCATAAGGACGCAAATACTTAAAGGTACGTGAAGAGATATTGGAACCTTCTTCACCGGAATCTTTAAATGTAATCTCAGCACCATTCTCATCTTTGTTAGCCGACTTATACATTTCATCCCAGAAATTACATCCTTCAGGCATATAGTTTTTCGTCAGCAAGTGATCCATCGAACGCCAACGAACCAAATCATCCCAACGCATACCTTCACCAATAAATTCACAACGACGCTCACGACGTATATTTAATAAGGTAGCATCTACAACCTGGGCACCTGAATACTTACCCCAATCTGTTTCCTGATTCAAATCAGTCGCATTGATAGTTTTTGTAAAATCAGGATCCAATCCGGCACGTTCACGAATAGCTCTCCAATACTGAGCCGCTTTGCCTGCCACATTGCCATTCTTCATATAATAAGCTTCCAGATAATTTAGATAAGCCTCAACACCACGGTAAATAATACATCCTGTAGTTGATTCAGCCTTTCCCCAAACATTCTGTGCCATATCAAAGCTGGCATATTTACGAATGCGATATCCTGTCTGGTCTCTCATCTCTTCACGGTTAGACACCGGGTGTGGAGCAAACATTTTCACCGTACCCGCTTCTTCGGTTGAATATACAGGCACAAAATTACTTTCACCAAACATAAACAACTGAAGACGGTTATCACGATTTGCTTTCACATTATCCAATGTAGCATCACCTTTATAAGGAGCCGCACTGCTTGCCGCATACCAAGGTAAACCATCCTGCATCAAGAAACTTTCAACATAGCTTTTCAACAAACCATGATTAGAACCAGATGCAATCCATGCCGGAGCACCATGCATGATAGAGAAGCTACCGGTTTTTGCATATTGGCGCCAGAAAAGCACTTCATCATAGCCACTCAAATCAACAGTAGCATACATCTCAAAATAAGGATTCCATCCGGATGTAATAGAAGGATTAGCCGGGTCCGCAACTTTCGTGTTGGGTGTCAAAGTGATTTTATCTGCCACTTCTTCCGCAGCCTTCATAGCCTCTGTCAAGAAGAAATCAACTTCTGCTTCCACATCCAACGAAAAATTAGGATGCACTTTCTTTCCCGGCCAGTTGTCATCTCCCGGTACCCTTCCTGTACCTTTATGGTACCTTTCGAAAGAAGCTTCATACAATGCTACCCGTGATTTAATCAACAAAGCCGTCTCACGATTCAAACGAGTATTATTCTTAAATCCCTGACTATACATCATACTGGCAGCGTCATCCAAATCTTTCAAGATAAAACGGGCAACCAAATTACGAGGCTGACGAACACCTTTCTCCATCAGTACCGCTTTATCGTCAGGAAGAACTTCCGTTATGATCGGAAAATCACCATAATTACGCAACAGATTATAATACACAAGCGCACGCATCAAATGCATTTCTCCAATATAATGACGAATATCAGCGTCCGCTCCGGCAACTTCACCCGCTTCATATTTAGGCACAGCATTTTCAAAGAAGTAATTGCAATAACGGATATTACTAAAACTCCAGTTGCCATCACTGGAAGGAACTTTCCAAAGTCCTTTTACATAGCGGCTACTGCGCCCTCCGGCTACCATATTATCTGTTCCGCCATCATTATTGGCTATGCCTGCTCCATAACCGCCATGCGAAGAAAAATAGTTCTGATACTTCGCTATGGAATAAGCAGCGAAATGGTCTACTGTCTGAAAATAGACTTCCGGTGTGACAGAAGAAAGCGGTTCTCTGTCAAGAAAGTCATTACAGGATGTGAGTGTCAATGCCCCTCCTGCAATAAAACATGCTTGTATAAACAGATTTTTTATTTTAAGTTTCATAATACTTCAATTTAAAAATTAATGTTAACACCGACAGATATTACTCTTTGCAAAGGATACAGTTTACCGGATCCTGTTCCGGCTAAACTTCCGGTAGCCTCCGGATCGAAAATCTTAGAAAGGCTGGTGATTGTAGCCAGGTTATCTCCTGAAAGATATACACGTACAGAAGAGATTCCGGCTTTTTTTGTCCACACCCGAGGCAATGTATAACCCAACTGAACATTTTTCAAGCGCAGATACGCACCATTCTGCAAATAACGTGTCTGGACTTGGGTATTACGGCCACCACTAAAGTTAACACGTGGATAATACGCATCTAAATTAGCACCCAACGGGTCACCTTCCGGACGGAAGAAATCCCAATGTTCAGTAAATCCGGTAGATTGCCATTCATTTCCTTGTCCGTTGGCTCCCCAGAAATAACATCCGTCCAACCACAGGTCACGTTTTCCGATTCCCTGCATGAAAATACTGAAATCGAATCCTTTCCACGCAGCGTCCAACGTAAGACCATATTTCAAGCGAGGGGTTGAATTACCGATAATGCGATAGTCACCGGTATCTCCTAACTTATTAGTACCATTGCTTATTTTTCCGTCACCATCCAAATCGGCATACATGATGTCACCGGCTCCCCAACTGGTTCCCAAAGAAGACTGATCAACTTTTGCCAAATGGGCATCCATCTCTTCCTGTGTTTTTGCAATGCCAATTGTTGTCAATCCCCAAATATCATTCAAGTGTCTGCCTTTATAGTACGAACCTACATCATATGAGTCATTCGGATAACGCAAAATTTTCTGTTGGTCATCAGAAAGCACTAATTTAGCTCCATAAGAAACTTCACCAATCCGGTCTCTCCAATTCAACTCCAACTCAAAACCATATGATTTCATATCCGAGTTGTTGATTTTAGGAACTGAAGTTCCCAACAGACTTGAAAGTTCAGGAGCCGGACCAATCATATCATAAGTATAACGTACGAAATAGTCGAATGAACCAGACAAACGATTATTAAAGAAAGACCAATCCAAACCAACATCCCAAGTCTCTACTGTTTCCCATGTTTTCTTAGAACTGACAATACCCGGATTTGTAGCATAGTTAGGACGTTCGCCATTTACTAACCAACCATAATTAGACCCTACAGGCATAGTCTGATAAAATGGATACCAAGCATCATTGGTATTCGTATTACCCAACTGTCCCCATGAAGCTCTTAACTTTAAACTTCCCATATTGATCTTTTCAGCAAAGCTTTCCATAAATGGTTCGCGGGCGATATTCCAACCGGCAGAAAACGAAGGGAAGAATCCCCAACGTTCTTTTCCGACAAAACGGGAAGAACCATCATATCGGCCATTAGCCTCAAACATATAGCGATCTTTATAACTCCAGTTGACACGCGCAAAGAAACCGGCTACAGAGTTGTCGGCATAACCACCATAAGCCTGTGGGTCATCAGTTGCCGTATTAATAGTCGGTACCCCCGGAGTAATCAATGTGTTTTTCTCAGCCGTAATGTTTCTGGTTTTATATAACTCTGCATTAAAACCAGCCATCACTTTAAAATAATGTCCGTTATCGAACTGTTTGAAATAGTCCGAATAAATATTTGTGGTATAATAATTTTCCTTCCAACTATATTCATTCACGCGAGAAGAACCTGCCGCATAAGAACCATATCCCATATCCCACACTGTATAATAGGGATCTCCATCTACATTGTAGGCATAAACAGGTAATACTTCCCAATGCTGATATTGAGTAGTGGTACGTACACTACCTTCAAGATTGATTTTCCAGTTTTTAATAGGCTCAAAAACCAGTTGCAACTGATTCGTATAAAAATCTTTCTGGCTGTTCTGCTTTCCTCCATTTTCCATCTGCTCCACTTCACCTTCGTCCATAGGGAATCCGTTAGGATCATAAGCCGGATGCACAGGCCATTTACGAGCTAAGTTATGGAAAAAGTTTCCTGTCAAGTAAGTAGGACGTTCAAAATCCTCACGGGTCCATTTAGTAGAATATGCCACCTTGAACCAGTCAGTGACAGCCGTTGTGATTTTGCCATTCAGTGTGTAACGTTGAAACTTGTCAGATCCATGACGCATTAAACCTTTCTGATCCAGAAAACTTCCACTAATCAAGTATTGGGTTTTGTCCGTACCACCATTAATACTAAGGTTATGTTCCTGAGATGGCGCCCAATGATCATAAAATTCTTCAAACCAATCCGTGTTTCCATTCGCACTAGCCCATTTTTGCCAAATACCTGCTCCATTATCAACTGTAGTAGCTTTCAACGTTCCTTCTTGATAGGCTTTGATGCGTTCCATTACGGCAGGTGCAAAAATATCACCGCCACTTTTATTAGCAGAAGCACGATTGAAGTACTGAGCAAAAGTGTAAGAATCCATAATATCGGGAATACCAATAGCATCAGAAAAACGTGCGCTACCGCTATATGACACATTTGTCTTACCGCTCTTACCACTCTTTGTAGTTACAAGAATCACACCGAACGAAGCTCTTGCACCATAGATAGAAGCCGATGCAGCATCTTTTAATACCGAAACAGATTCGATATCGTTAGGATTGACAGTATTCAGATCACCCTCAATGCCATCAATCAAAACCAATGGAGAAGAACCCGATCCATCACCGATCGTTCCGGCTCCACGAATATTCATGTTCAATGTTCCATCCAGAGAACCACCGTTATTGCCAACAGTAAGATTCAGACCGGGAACAACCCCCTGTAACGCTTGTGAAGCATTTGCTACCGGCCGTGCTTCCAATGCATCAGCACTAACCATACCTACAGCTCCCGTAACGTTCACCTTCTTTTGTGAACCATAACCTACTACAACAACCTCATCCAGAACTTCCGAATCTTCTTTCAGCACAATATTATAAGTGCTTTCAGAACCAACTTTAATAGTTTGTTGTTTATAGCCAATATAACTCACCAAGAATTGTGAATTAGGCGCCACTTTTAACGAGAACTTACCATTTAAGTCAGTAATTACTCCATTAGTGGTTCCCACTTCTACAACACTTGCCCCAATAACGGGATCTCCGGTAACATCTGTTACCACCCCCGAAATCGCCTTTACCTGTGCCATCACATTAAACGATAGCAAACAGCCCAACAAAATAAAAAGGACTTTTTTCATAAATTGATTTTTAGTTAATAAAAAAGGAAAATTATCTCTTCTAAATCTCTTAAATATAAACACCTGAAAATGAGCACAGTCCTATCGGTACTTGGTTATATGGTATAACAGAAATAAGGACAATAAATATGCAATAATCTAAACATCAATTGTTTATCTTACAAACGAAAGATTTTAAAAAAATATTTTCGTACAAATGTTCACAAACAAATTTATTATGGTGAAAAGTAGTGAATCATCAGGCTATACTTTTCATCTTTTCTTGTGTTCGGAAGCCACTTTTATGTAAGTGAAATGAAGTGATCCATCTTTCAACACAAAGAAACATCTTATAACATATAATAAGGTTATTAGATATAATCTTTGGCACTTTTCAAGTTAATCAAACAGTATTTCAAAATAAAAACATATTACATTTGTCCATTTTAATGAAAGCAGTTTCATATATAATATAAGAAATCAATATTATATATATATAGCACTCTTCCATAAACAATCTTTTATGAGAATCCGGAGCTGATTATCTTAGTTTTTCAATATTATTTCGGTTATATAAAAAATATATTTAAAATATACTTGTGAGTTTTTAATATAATATATATATTTGCAACGGTTTGATAGTATATAAATGAAAAGAAATAATAAATTTAACCTTTTTCATTTATTATTTAGGTAGTAAAAATACCAAGTACCGATAGAACTTAGTAAACAGTTTTAAAAACACATATAAACATCTTTATTATTAACTCAAAAAGCAATACTTATGAAGAAAACCATCTTCTTGATTTTGTGCTTGTTATGTTCCATCGGAGCCATGGCGCAAAAGAAATCAATCACAGGTGTGGTTACAGATGCTACCGGTGAAACAGTCATCGGAGCAAGTGTTGTCGAGGTCGGCACTACCAATGGTGTAATTACCGACATTGACGGCAAGTTTACATTAATGGTCGATCCCAACGGAAAGATCAAAGTCTCTTATGTTGGTTATCAGCCTCAAACGATCGATGTAAAGGGCAGAAATTCTTTTAATATTAAGTTGAAGGAAGATTCTGAAATGTTGGATGAAGTGGTTGTAACAGGTTATGGCGGTAAACAATTGCGTTCTAAAGTGACTAACTCCATAGCCAAAGTAAAAGAGGAAACTTTAAAACAAGGTATGTTTACTAATCCGGCTCAAGCTCTTTCCGGTGCTGTAGCAGGTTTGTCAGTAAGTCAGACTTCGGGTAATCCGGGTAGTGCTCCAACTTTAGTACTCCGTGGTGGTACGAACTTTGATGGTTCCGGTTCTCCACTGATCTTAATTGACGGTCAGGTACGCTCTTCGCTGAGTGATATTAATCCGGATGATATTGAATCAATGGAGGTGTTGAAAGATGCCGGTGCAACTGCTATTTACGGTGCACGTGCTAATGATGGTGTAGTACTTGTAACAACAAAACGTGGTAAGGCGGGTAGAGCAGAGGTAAATCTAAAAGCAAAGTTTGGCTTGAACTACTTCAAGGATTCTTATAACTTTATGAATGCCGGTGATTACCTTTATTGGATGCGTACAGGTTATATGAATGCTTACGTTGGAGATATGAAACACCCGGACGGAGCTAATGTGAAAGGATGGTCTTCTCTAAGCGGATTGACTACTGCAACTCCTTATGGAACAGGTAATTTATATTTTGACAAGGATGGTGTAACGCCATTAGACGGAAATAAAACAAGTTCTGCTATTTGGAGTCCGATGATCTATTCAGATAATCTATCTTTTCTGCTCAATCAAGGATGGCAGACTATGATTGACCCAGTATATGGAGATAAAATTATTTATAAAAATACAGACATTGCCGATTTTAATATAAACACACCTTCATTCTCTCAGGATTATAACTTAAGCGTAAGCGGTGGTAATGATAAAGGAAGTTATTATGCCGGCTTGGGCTACAATAAGAGTGAGGGTACAGCAGTAGGTAACTGGTATCAACGAATTACTTTTACTTTTAATGCTGATTATAAACTTAAGGAATGGTTAACTTCTAATTCAAGTTTCAATTTTGCAGATGCGACCTGGAACGGACTTCCTGCATCGCAAACAGCTGAGGCTAACTATTTCTCACGCTGTCTTTCATTACCTCCTACTTTCCGTGGTTATAATGCAGATGGAGATATGCTATTAGGACCGAACTCCGGTGATGGTAACCAACAATACAATTTTAAGCAATTCGTTCGTGATAATAATACGGATAAGTTTACGATGAATCAATCTTTCACAATTGATTTCATGAAAGGTCTCTCATTGAAATTAGGAGCCATTTGGTATTATTCCGAAGAAAAAACAGAAGCTTTTAATAAAGACTATTTGAGCTCTCCGGGTAACTTGATTACATCTCACGCCACCTCTGCTTCATATAGCCGTACTTTAGACCAAACATATAATGCCGTATTGAACTATAATTATCAGATCAATAAGGACAACTTCTTGGATGCAATGGTTGGTTTTGAATACTATGATTCATACGGCAAGGGATTCAGTGCTTCTGGTTCTGGAGCTCCCACCGATGATTTTATGGATTTGGAATACACCTCAAAAGAGGAAGGAATGCGTTCTATAGACTCTTCACATTCTCGTCAACGTATTATGTCATTCTTTGGACGTGTTAATTATGACTACCAATCTAAGTATCTGCTTTCTTTGGTTTTAAGACGGGATGGATATTCCAAATTAGCTAAAGAAAACCGTTGGGGAGTATTTCCGGGTGTATCAGCGGGATGGGTGTTCAGTAAAGAAGAATTTATGGAAAACACAGCATCTATTCTTTCATTCGGTAAATTACGTGCCAGCTTTGGTTTAAATGGTAATGTAAACAAGAACTTTGTTGGAAACTATACAGTTCAGGGAGCTTATGGCAGCAATCGCTATAATGGTTCAACCGGTTTCTTGTTAAGCAGCATTCCTAACCCATATCTGATGTGGGAAAAATCGAGAACTTTTGAAGTCGGTTTAGATATGGGCTTTTTGGAAAATCGCATCAATGCTAACTTGACATATTACAACCGTTTGACTAGTGATAAATATGCTAATATCACAGTACCGTCTACTTCAGGTGTAAGTTCTGTTACTTCAAACAATGGTGAGTTCCAGAATCAAGGATTTGAATTTGAATTAGGATTCCGGATCATTGATTCCAAAGACTGGAAGTGGAACTTGAACTGGAATGGTGCTTTGAACAAAAACAAGGTTGTTTCTTTGCCGGACAATGGACTTGAAAGAAATCGTCAAAGTGCTTATCAGGTTTATACTGGAAACGGAGATGAAAAAATGTGGGTTGGTGGATATCAGGAAGGACAACGTCCGGGCGATCTATACATGTTTGTGGCAGAAGGACTTTATAAATCTCAAGACGAAATCCCGGCTAACTTGATTGACTTGACAACAGGTAATAACGGTTCAAGTGGCCGTCCTCTTTATGGTGGAACAGAAGGTTACAATAAATTAACAGATTCTCAAAAAGCCAATGCCCTTCCGATTCAGCCGGGTGACGTGAAATGGAAAGATGTAAATGGTGATGGAGTTATTGATAATTATGACATGGTGAAAATTGGGAATACTGTTCCTAAATGGACAGGAGGTATCAATACTACTGTAAGCTGGAAGGACCTTACCTTGTCTGCACGTTTCGACTATGCATTGGGATTCACCGCAGTGGACTGGAAAACAATGTGGATCATGGCATGTGCTCAAGGTACTTATAATACCATTGAGGAGACCAAAAATACATGGACTCCTGAAAATCCGAATGCTAAATATCCAACTTATGTATGGGCCGATCAATTGGGTAAACGTAATTATTGCCGTAGCTCATCCATGTTTGCCTATAATGGAAATTATCTGGCGCTGCGTGAACTCTCATTATCCTATAAATTACCATCTGTATGGGCGCAAAAAGCTAAGTTGAGCAATGTGGAACTATCTATTACAGGTCAGAACTTAGGCTATTTGACAGAAGCAAAACACCTATTCTCACCGGAAAAAGCAGATAATAATGGAGGATATCCATTACCTCGTACAGTGATTTTTGGTATTAATGTTTCTTTCTAAATATAAAAAAGACAAATTATGAAAAAGATAATATATATCATTTCCTTATTTGTATCGTCTGTGCTTTACACTTCATGCGATGCATTGGATCTCGCTCCGGAAGACTATTTCGGAAGCGGCAACTACTGGAATAATAAAGCCCAGGTGGAAGGGTTTATGAATGGCATGCACTCTCAATTGAGAGGTAACTATAATATGTTTTATTGTTTGGGAGAATTGCGCGGTGGTACACAGCGCGTTGGTAGTTCTTCACAAAACACCAGTTTGGACTATGCCATATTGCGTACCAACACTTTAAGCCAGGATAATCCGGGATTCAGCAACTGGTTTGGATTATATAGCCCGATTATGCAAGTTAATCATTTCATTCAAAAAGTTGAGAATGAATGTGATTTTTTAAGTGAGGCAGACAGAAAAGCCTATTTAGGACAAGCATATGGTTTAAGGGCTCTTTATTATTTTATGCTTTATAAAACTTACGGCGGGGTACCTATTGTAACAACAGTCGAGTTGCTGGATGGCAAAGTGACTGCAGATAAATTTTATGTCGAACGTGCTACACCCGAGGCCACTATGGCCTTCATAAAAGAAGATATCGGTAAATCTGAAAACTATTTTGGTACAGAAGAAGTGACCAATAAATATGATAAGACAATGTGGTCTAAAGCTGCCACTCTGATGTTGAAAGCGGAAATTTATATGTGGGCTGCTAAAGTTTCAATAAATGGCTATACAGCTTCTGGAAGATCGGATTTAGAAACAGCCAAAACAGCTCTGAATGGAGTGATAGGCAAATTTCAGCTATTAAATAAATTCAGCGATGTATTTAGTACAGCTAACCGTAATAATACAGAGGTTATTTTCACCTTACATTTTGCTGATGGCGAAGCTACAAACTGGGGAGGCATGTTCCTCTATCAGGAGGCAGTATTCATTGGACAGGTATATGACCGTGATGATAATAAAATTGAAACGGATACATTAAATTTGAAAGGTACCGGAGGTACATTCCGCCATGAATATACAGAAGATTTCTGGAAAAGCTATAGCGATAAAGACACTCGTCGTGATGCAACATTCTTAGAATATTATACCCAAAAGAATAAAGAAGGCTTTGGTTGTGTTATGCTTAAGGCTATTGGTTCTATCAACTCGAACAACAATCGTATTTATGATACCGATGTGATTGTTTACCGTTATGCCGATGCTTTATTGATGATGGCTGAAATAGAAAATGGTTTAGGAAATCCTTGCGCAGGTTATATTAATGAAGTGCGTGAACGTGCATATGGCTCCAATTATGAGGCTAATAAATATACGGAAGGAAATTATGCAGAGAATGAATTGACCATTCTCCAGGAACGTGATAAAGAGTTTGTTTGGGAAGGTAAGCGATGGTTTGATGTAGTACGTATGCATGATGCTAATGGCAAATCTCTTGCTTTCTCTGCTACTGCGAATTATCCTTCGGATAAACCTCTTTTGGACCCAAGCGAGGAATACAAGTTGTTATGGCCTATTGATGTTAACATTATGAGTGTCAATCCGTTGCTGAAACAGACACCTGGATATGAAAAATAAAACTTAATCAATAGGTTTTAAATATGATTATTTATTAAATGTAGAAGCTGTCTCGGTTATTATTGAGACAGCTTCTCTTTTTTCATTGCCATACACACATTACTCCTTATTCTCCAATCATAGAGCCGATTTTTATATATGCAGATGGAGGAGAACAAAATAAAGCGGGGAATGTCCGGCCGGACATTCCCCGCTTATACTAACTAATCAATTTTCATATCCCGGAGTCTGTTTTAACGCCGGATTGTCTGTCAATACACTTTCATTAATCGGCCATAATAAGCGGGTCGCAACGGCAGAAGTGCGCTTTGTCACATAGTCTGCACCCAATAATCTTAAATCATACCAGCGTTTCCCTTCAAACATAAATTCACGCATGCGCTCTTTCAAAATGGCTTCCAAAGGATCTTCATCACCGGACATGTATTTATTATCCGTATAGAAGTCTCCTTTATCATTCGGATAAGATAGCGTAGCTTTGTTTAACTCAAAGAACTCTTTTCCATAAGCACGTTCACGAACTTGATTGATCTCAGTTGCCGGATCTTCTCCCAACAGCGCTTTTGCTTCGGCAAGTAATAACAGGCAGTCTGCATATCGATAAATGGGGTAATCATTCAAAAAACTGCGCTGTGAAGCTCCGTCCAACAGGACTCCCTGATACTTATTGCAGAAAGGAGCAATATATTTAATTGTGCCATCTTCTTGCTTTTGGTAAACAGCTGTCATGGAAGCGTCCTTACGGGTATCTCCATCACGGAATGCCTTATTATACAAATCGTATCTTATCTGCAGACGAATCAAACCGTTAAGTTGTCCTTCAGGCAAATCTTTAAATGAAATTCCTTCTTTATTACAGTAAGTTGCAGTCATGTATGCCTGCTGTGGTACTAAGTTTTGTCTAAATCTATCGTCCCACATGTTATACTCATCTTTTGCATTACGTATAGAGAAAATAATTTCGGCATTATCTTTATTATTGTAAGCAAATACTTTTGAGAAATCATCCTGCAAGCTGACATTTACATTACTGATAATTGATTGTAAAGCTGTTTTGGCTGTAGTATAATCTGTTGTGCCGCCACCCATTTGACGCCCACTCCATAAATAAACTTCACCTTTCAGCATTTGTGTTGCGGCCATTGACCAGTAATATCTGCCGAATTTGAAAGAGTAATCACTGCCGAATGCCTTTTCAGAAGCAATGATATCTTCTTTGATTTGTTTCATCACATCTTCTGCAGGAGAGGCTGCTTTTGAGAGGTTGCTTAAGTCTAAAGAGGCTCCATTCGTATAATCCAGATAGAGAATAACATCTCCCCAAGAACGCAATAAATGAAAATAAAGATATGCCCGCATACCATAAGCTTCACCTAAATAATAGTTTTTAGTAGCTTCGGGAAGTACAGTCGTTTCTTTGGTTTTAGCGATCATCAAATTGATCTGATTGATCACTTTGTACATTCCTGCAAAGTTGGTTATTCCTGTGTTTTCCTTATTTATCGTATTGAAAGGCAAGCGTTCCATACCTTGAGTGGCTTCTCCTCCAAAGGGAACGTCTCCATAAATGTCCGCACGAGGCTCACCTAATAAGAAAAAATTAAAACTACATTCTCTAAGTAATGCATGCAAACCTACATTAAAGGTACTGAACTGAGCTTCAGTCTTCCAGTAATTACTATCCGCAATAGAACTGGTAGGTTCAATATCCAGTGCATCACATCTTGAAAACAGCAGGAGAGAAAGCCCTGCTAACATATATGTAAATATTTTCTTCATAATGCTATTTGTATTAATCATATATAATTTAGAATGTCACTGACAAACCGAATAAAACTGTTCTCGGAGTTGGATAACGTCCGTTATCTATTCCACGACCATAAGTTGTATCTACAGCCGGCTCAGGAGAAACACCCGTGTATCCGGTGATATAGAATAAGTTCTGTCCTGTTACATAGACTGATGCATCTGTCATGCCAACTTTACTGATCCATGCTTTAGGCAGATTATAATTTAATGTCAATTCACGCAAAGCCAGATAATCACCCTTTTCATAGAAGCGTGAACTGTTATTATCAATAGCTGTATTACCGTTATTTGAACGTGTAATATTTTTCTTGCTTAACTGGTCTGCGTAATAGAATGCAGGTAAATCTGTATCAGTATTGGTCTCACTCCATGTCTTTTTTACCTCTTTAATAATATTGAATGAACCTTGATACTGTCCCAAAGAACGTGCTGCGAGATCATTATAAATGGTATGTCCTAAAGCGTAATCGAAACGAGCATATAAAGAGAGGTTTTTATAACCCAATGTAGTAGAGAATCCACCAGTAATTTTTGGAAATATATTTCCTACTACTTGACGGTCATATCCATTGATTACACCATCGCCATTGATATCTTCCCAACAAACATCACCCGGTTCGATCGGTTGCCATCCTTCTTTTCCGGCATATTGGGCTGCAAGTCCGGGACCATATAAGTTGGCTACCTCGTCGATGCGGTTATTGGCATACTTTTTCACGTCATCCCAATCTTTGAATATATGATTTTGTTTGTAAGCAACCAATTCTCCCAATTTACCACCTTCCTGACGGCCGGCAATCCATTTTGTTTCAGGAGTTCCATCGGCTTTTTTGCGTCCGGTTGCCACTTCATAGCCACCTACACGGTTATTTTCATTGCCGTTATAAGGTAATTTCACAATTTTGTTTGCTACAGAAGACAGATTGGCTGTAACATCCCATGTCAATCCTTTCGGGTTATTCAGAATGTTGGCTCTTACTTCCATTTCGAAACCATAGTTGCGCAGAGTTCCCATATTAGTCATGATCTCTGTAAAGCCTGTATATCCCGGAAGTGCTTGTTTAGTTAACAAGTCTTTAGTAGTACGGTTGTAGTAGTCAAGAATGAAACTTAACCGATTGTTTAAGAATCCGATGTCCAGACCAGCTTCAAATGACTGACTTTGTTCCCAGCGTAATCCGGTGTTTACCAAGCCTGAGTTGTAGAATGCGGTTGAACCTCCATATGTCTTTGCACCTACTTGAGAGTAAGCACCATATACATCGAAATTTCCGATACCATTTACATTTCCATTTACACCATAGCTAAGACGAGGTTTCAAGTTAGAAATAACTTCTGAGACTTTAGAATCCTTCCAGAAATTTTCTTCCATGATATTCCAACCCACAGACACACCAGGGAAAAATCCCCAACGGTTATCTTTCAGTTTTGAAATACCATCATAACGAGCAACAAATGAAATTAAATATCTCATGTCATAGTTATAATTGATACGGCCAAACCCTGATAGAATACGGTATGCTGTTTTAGTTGTAGAAGTATAAGTCCTTGTAGAACCAGCATTCAAGGTAGGAATATCGTCAGTTGGAGAGTTTTGGGTTTTAGCTTCAAAATCGAACTGATCATAGGTGAAGTATTCAGTTCCTACCATTGCTTCCAGATTGTGTTTTTCAGCAAAAGTATCTGTGTATGTCAGTGTTCCGTTCAACTGAATTTGATTGTATTTCTGGACATAAGCCTCAGCCTGACGTGTATTGTCAGGAGTTGCAGAAGATTGAGCTTGATAAGATTTATTAAACTTCTCTCTCTGCCAGTCATAACGATAAAGTGAAGCATTTCCATTTAACACTAATTTTTTAGGTAAAATGTCAAGGGCAAATCCAACACTGTAGGTTGATTTATTAGTGCTGTTCTCGCTCGTCAACTTATCTCTGTAATAATCGGGATTACCGTCTCCTGTGCCGAAACCGGAGGCCGGAGTTCCATCTTCATTCCAAGGATTCCATGTCGGACGTTGAGAACGTGTACGGTAGAAAAATTCATATTGGCCGATCCAAAGTTCCGGTTGAGTTGACCAAGAGTAAGTCGCATTAGCCTTTACTGTCAGGAAAGGAAATACTTTATAAGAACCGTTCAATGCACCATTGAAGCGCTCGTAACCAGTACCTCTAATCTGACCATCTTCTTTATAGTAGCCTAAACTTGCAGAAAAAGTCCCTTTATCATTACCACCTGTAATGTTCACATAATGATCTTGAGTTAAAGCACTGTTGTTAAACACCACATCGTCCAATTCACCAGAGTAGTCTTTATACAAGATCGTTTTTCCATCATAAAATGGATCTGCCATAGAAGACCAACCTTCATTTTTCAGATTAGCATTTTCGTCTGTCAAATAGCGGATATCAAATAAGTTATTTCCAATACCATATCCCATTTGTGTATCGACATTAGTACGTCCGGTTCTTTTGTAGCCCATACGGTTATAATAAATATAATCGTGTGCATCGCAAAAATCATAGCCTTTACGAGCGAAGTTCACACCCATTTTAAATTTGTAATTAACAGATGCTTTTCCTTCTTTTCCACTTTTAGTCTCAACCAAAATAACACCACCATTGGCACGTGCACCATAAATAGCTGTTGAAGCGGCATCTTTCAAAACCTGAATAGATTCAATATCAGAGGGATTAATATCACTCATGCTATTGCGAACAATACCATCGACTACAATAAGAGCTTTGCTGTTGTCGCCTGTAATAGTAGCACCTCCACGCAATGTAATATCCGGTTCACTACCAGGTTGCCCCGTTTTGTTAACAACACGAAGACCTGTAACAGAGCCTTGTAAAGACTGTCCTGCATTACTGAAAGCCGCATTTTTAAGTACAGAATTATCAAGCTTTGAAATAGCAGTAGTTAAAGTTGCACGTTTTTGTGAGCCACCGTATCCTGTAATCACCACTTCATCTAATACCTCTGTATCTTCTTTCAGTACTACATTGTAAGTGTTTGCAGCGCTAACAGTAATTGTTTGAGGTTTGTAACCAATATAGCTAACTGTGAATTTAGCGCCAGTAGCTATCGTTAATGAGAACTTGCCGTCAAGGTTAGTGATTGTACCATTGGTTGTACCTACCTCAACGACACTTGCACCGATGACAGATTCACCGGTACCATCTGTAACCACACCTGTGATGGATTTTGTTTGAGCTATAGCTCCTATAGAGCATAATAAGCACAAAATCAAGAAGATGGTTTTCTTCATAAGTATTGCTTTTTAGTTAATAATAAAGATAATTATAATTGCTTTTACTAAGTTCTATCGGGACGGTAGGCGAAAAATGGAAGGAGAAGAGAAAGAGAGTAAGCAGGAAAGAAGCTGATATACAGAGATATACAATTTGTTTTTTAAGCCCCAAAAGGCTAATATAGGTGAGAAAATAACTTTTTTCAGACGGTAGACTAATGGTATAAAACAACAGATAAATGTTATAAAAATGCAATATAAACATTACTGCGGACAAGAACAGGGGAAAAAGAAAGTCATTAGAAACAATATTGATAATTATTTACAATACATACATTCTAACACAATAGAAAAAGCAATGCCACTATTAACATTTTATAGTACTAAGTGACGGATACTTGAAGGAAAATAAATTCAGCTATACTTATAGAGATAATTATTTAAAGAAAAAGCTTCATAGAGTTTATATTTAAGGCAGTACCCAAGTATACAGAAAGATACTCAGATACTGCCTTTTCAATTTGTGCAGCATGCTCGTGCAACAAAAAAGGAACTAATCGGTTTTATACAATATACCTATCGATCTTTTTTATTTTCTATATTGTCCAATTTAAGAACCCATGCATAATCACAAGGTAATTCATCTGCGTACAGAGAAGGCATTGTGATTTCAAGATCATTACCTTTTTGTTTCCAAAGGACTTTCTTATCTGATCCTAATAAAGCAATCTTAGTCTTATTCCTTGTTTGAACGTTTTTCAACACAATTTTATTTTTAGGATATTGAGGTAAAATAGCGTATACGTTTTCTCCCTTTTGGGTGAAAAAAACTTCTTTTACCGCATATCCGGGCTCCGGATCGACTGTCTGTTTCAATATAGCATCTCCACTGACATAATGCTTCTCTTTTGATTTCCACTCCCTGTTACCCTTAGTCCATTGACATGAACGGTTCCAAGCGCGTGTCCCATAAATCGCTTCTCCGTTTACCTGCAGCCATTTACCTATCTGCAACAAGCGTTCCTGCATTATAGGAGGAATTTTGCCATTAGCGTTTGGACCAATATCCAATAGTAAGTTTCCACCTTGGCTAACTATGTTTGCAAGCGTCAATATTAATGCTTTCGGTGAAGTGTAATCTTCCAAATCTTCATTCTGATTATATCCAAAAGAGAGGCCAATTCCGCGGCACTCTTCCCATGGCTTATCAAAAGTACTATTAGTACTGCTATATTCTCGTGTATAATAGTCACCATGTTTTCTGCCGGTGTTATTGGCCCAGCGGTCATTGACCACGATGCTGTCTTTTACCGGAGATTCTGAATACAACCAAGCTAATGTCCTTTCAGCTTGCCACTGTTTGTCATTTAATCGATCTGGCCCGTCAGACCATATCAAATCGGGTTTATAGCGGTTCACCAAATCTTTTAACTGCGGAAAGAAGTGCCGTTCATAAAACAAATCCATTGTCTCTTTATTATAAAGTGGATTGTCCCATTCTCTTAAAGAAAAATAACATCCAACTTTTATATCAGTTTTACGTAATGCGTTTACATATTCCCCAACTAAATCGCGATGTGCTCCAATTTCCATACTATTCCATGGTCTGCCATAGCTGATTGATGCCTCTCTACTTGGCCATAAGGCAAATCCATCATGATGCTTGGTTGTCAGCACTACATATTTTGCACCTGAGCGCTCAAATAAATCAGCCCATTCTTCGGGATCATAACTAAGAGCTTTGAACATGGGGGCAAAATCTGCGTAAGTGAAATCTTCTCCATACATTTTCCGATGGTAATCATATATTTCTGTTCCTGTAAAATTTCCATTACCCATCAATGTTCTTTTATCAAGCCAATATTTATACCATTCCGAATAAGTTCCTTTGGGCGACCATGCCGGTACAGAATATAATCCCCAATGTATAAAAATGCCAAATTTCGCATTTTCAAACCATGCAGGAACCGGCCTTTTATCTATAGACTCCCAATTCGGCTTATAAATAGGCTGCCCCATTAAGGGAATACATATTAGACAGAATAGAAGTAAGCAATATTTTTTCATATTATATAATTATATTAAATAAGTTATTTTACACTCACTCACAATGTTAACAAAAAAGATTCATTTATACAAACTAATAAAAAAGATTCTTAGTAATAGCATGCAAAAACATACTATTACTAAGAAAAGAGTATCAAATATTAATAGAAATCACATTTGATATAACTAACATATTAAGTATGCAGATATTGTGTTATTCTTCATACCCTGGAGTTTGCTTTATTGACGGATCTTTATCAAGCATATTCTGTTCAATAGGCCAAAGAACTTTGTGACTCTCTGTCGCTTCATTTAAGATTGGCACTCCATTATTTTTCAAATTAGCTTCTTTACAGAATACTAAATGCTTACCACCTTTTGTCAGAGTCATGCGTAACACATCCCACCAACGTTGCCCTTCTTGAACAAATTCTTTATCTTTTTCATGTAATATGGCCAACTCATTTTGAGTGAAATCTCCTGATTTATACCCATGCTTATTTTCGTCCCAATTGGAAGCATAAGCACGTTTACGAACCAGGTTGATATATTTCTCAACACCAGAATTATCACTTTCCATATTAGCAATTTCGGCTAATGAAAGATAAACCCAAGGTAGACGATAGAATGCATAATCCCCACAAAAAACACGATTGCCTTCAGAATTTATGTAACCTATATTCTTTTGGACATGAGTTCCCCAAAGACTTAAATTACCATCTTTATCTTTTTTATAAGAAGCCAGGAAAGTCGCATCACGACGAGTGTCTTCTACGTCAAATAATTGAAAGAGTTCAGGAATATACTCACACCATTGAGCACCACTTTTCTTTAATCCTAAAGGATCGTTCCATGGAGTCCCATCTTCACGAAAACCTCCTTTATCTATCTCTCCCTGACTCATGTATGTATAGTTGACATTTCTATTGGTCGCTTCTCCTTCAAGATAACGAATCGCAAATATTATTTCATTGTTGCCTTTATGGGATTTAGCTTCGAAAACATCTGAAAAATTATCCATCATACTCAGACCGTAATTATCAATGACACTCTGTAAATGTTGTTTTGCTACTGCCAAATCAGCAATATTAGCCTCGTTGTCACCTGTAGTAACCTTGGAAGTCCATAGATAAACTTCTCCCATCAAACACTCAGTAGCTGCTTTGGACCAATATACTTTTTTACCGCGATTATATGGATCAAAAGCTGTTACATTGCCAAAATACTCCATTGAAAGATCCAAATCTTTCTTGATTTGCGTCATTACTTCTTTAGGTGTTGCACGAGCCATATATAATTTATTGGGATCAAGCACTCCATCAATTACTTCTACATCCAATCTCAAAGGTACACCGCCATAAATACGATAAAGTTCAAAATAGATAAAAGCACGTAAACCATATGCCTGTCCTAAATAAAATTTCTTCTTGGCATCATCTACATAATCTGCTTTCGTCACACGGTCAATAAATAAATTAATATTAGCCAAACGTCCATAATGACCTCCAAAACCGGTTACACCAGTATTGTTCTTATCAAAATTCTGCAATATAATACTGCCATAATATAGTGCGTTACCATCAGATGCATTGCCACTTTTATAGATTCCTCCTCTTAGTTCTCCGAAGGTGAAAATGTGTTGTTCGGCTACATCACGCAGATGTTTATGAAGACCATCCATATAACCGGTAACTTGTGCTTCAGTGGTCCAATAAGAACCACTTCCGTAAAAATCAATTGGAGATAAATCCAATAAATCACTGCATGAAGTCATTATGCCACCAGATATTACCAGTAACATACCTGATATAATTATTGATTTTATTGTTTTCATATTTCTTATATTTCAAATTATTAAAATGTAACATTAATACCGAAGAGTAAAGTACGCGGTAAGGCATATCCAGAACCGGCACTTGAAACTTCCGGAGTTGCTACATTGGCTGAAGTAATATATCCTAAGTTTTGACCTGTTACAGATACATCTAATTTCTGGCAATAAAATTTCCGTGCGATATTCTGAGGTAAAGAATAAGACAAAGAGAGCTCACGGATTGCCAGATAATTACCTTTATAAGCAAACATGGTAGAGGTACGATAATAATTGGCAGTGCCTAACTGATCGGCCCATACATATCTTGGATATTTAGCGTTAGGATTTTCTTCGCTCCAAGTATTGAATACATCGGTTGTTGTATTATATCCACCTTGCATACATCCCAAGAACCAGGGAGTCGTATTATCATAAATCCAATAGTCCAATGCAAAGTCGAAGCGTCCATACAGCGTCAAACCTTTCCATGTCAATGTAGTATTGAAACCACCGAACCAATGAGGAGTCGTATTCCCTATTACTATCTGATCAAAAGCATCAATCATACCATCATTATTAATGTCTTTCCATTTTACATCACCGGGTTCAATCTGAAGAGCTTTCGCTTTTTCTGCATCTGACAATGCAGCATACGCTTTCGGACCATATTGATATTTTCCTTGATAATTTCCTGTTTTTACGACCAGATCTTCAGGAATATCCTTCCAATCTTTATATAATCCTTCCGCTTTATATCCGACTAAAATACCCGGTTCCTGTCCTTCTTGTTTGCCACCTACAAAAATTACTTCATCTACTTGATTCCCCGCTTCATCTAAAACTTTACGTCCGGTATAAATTTGCTGGCCACCAATACGATTCTTTGGCTGACCATTGTTCGGTAAGGTAACAACTTTATTTTTATTATACGAAATATTACCTCCCATTTTCCAAGTCCAATCTTTTATCTTGAGTATTGTACCAGATAACTCCATCTCAACACCACTGTTACGAAAATCTCCATTATTATTCTTTACTGATGAAAAACCGGTAGTAGTAGGCAAGCTCAAATCAGCATATTTATCCATCGTTAAACGGTTATAATAAGTAAAGTTTGCGTTCAGTCGGTTATCAAAGAAGCTTAAGTCTATACCAACTTCAGTTGTACGGGTCTTTTCCCATTTTAATCCCGGATTAGGGAGAGAGCCAATCAGATATCCTACATTACCATTGTATTTTTGAGAATTATAAGAACCCTGTAAAGTATAAGCTCCAATACCTGTTGCATTACCATTCACACCATAGCTGAAGCGTAACTTACCAAAAGACAAATCAGGAACGGCATTTTTTATGAAGTCTTCTTTTCCAAAAATCCATCCGGCAGATACTCCCGGGAAAAATCCCCAACGGTTATCCCCAAGCAACGAAGAATAACCATCATAACGGAACACCCCTGATAACAGATATTTCCCCAGATAATCATAATTCAAACGACCAAAATAAGAAAGAATGCGATACTGGCTATGCCATGAATCAATTGTGCGCTTCCCTTCCCCGTTATCTGTCAGGTTGAGATCTGCAAAATCGTCAGTAGGAGCACCGGAACCTGCCGCACTAAATCCTTTTGTCTTTTTATCGTAGTATTCAGAACCCAACATGACATCTATATTATGATTTTGAGCAAATGTGTTATTATAATTTAGTACCACATTATAAGTTTGAGAGAAGTCACGTTCAAATTTGGCAGAAGAAGATCTAGTTGTATTGAATTTACCCGGAGCTGTTTCGAAATCTTTGGTAAAACTCTCATAGACACCTTCCGAATAATACCAGTTGGCGGTACCTTTAATTACGAGGTTCTTCATTGGCCTGATTTCCAACGATTGGATCATTGTAAATTTATCTGTTTGGTTATCTACAAGCCATTTTTCAGGCTGATATGACTGGTTTCCATCGCTATGATTAGGACCGAGAACAGGATTTCCATCTTCATCTTCATATCGAACAGTAGGGGGTAAAGACATTATACGTCCAAAATAGTTCCCTTCATTATCTTGCGAACCGGGCATAGAACGCCAATTAGCACGATTGTAATTAAAATTAGAACTTGCGGTAATCCAATCAGCCAACTTATAACTGCCATTGAAAATAAAGCTATAACGCTCATAAAAAGAAGAAATGGGAAGTCCTTCTGATTTATTATACCCTAAACCAGCATAATAAGTTCCTTTATCATTTCCACCTGACATATTTACATTATAATCCTGAGTTAGAGAAGGGTTATTCAAATTATAATCAGAGGGTCTGATATCTTTATAAAGAAGGGTCACTGAAGGATCAAGCGGATCCTGCATTTGTTGCCAGCCTTTATTCAATAGAAATTCGTTTTCGTTGTCCTTTACCAGTAAATTCCAAACCAAATCGCTGCCATATTTATTTCCTGTCCCATAAGCGGAGGCACCATCCAATGATGATTTACTGGCCCATGGTGTCGTATCATAGGCTGTACGTAAAGCTGTGATAAAATCCTTAGCTCCTAGAAAATCATAGGGATTATTAATGTAGTTCATACCTACCTTAGCCTTAAGATTAATTTCCGCCTTACCGGCTTTACCCGTTTTGGTTGTAATCAATATTACACCATTACTGGCTCGTGCACCATACAATGCAGTAGCACCTGCATCCTTCAAAACTTCCATAGATTCGATATCTTCCGGATTGATATCATTTAAACCGTCACGGAGCTGTCCGTCGACCATTACTAAAGGAGAACCTGATCCATCCCATTCTGTACCTCCACGGAGTACAATGGTCGGCGTACTTCCTGGATTACCGGAACTCTGTGTCACTTTTAAACCAGAAACCGCACCTGATAGCGCTTGTGCCGGATTAGAAAAGACACCAACCTTTAATGATTCCTCACTAACTTTGGAAATAGAGTTCGTAACCTTCGTACGTAGCTGTTTACCACCATAACCGGTAACAACCACTTCATCCAGCATTTCAGAGTCTTCTTTCAACTTAATATTAAAAGAATTTTTGCCTTTTATGTCGATTACTTGAGGCTGATAACCAACATAAGATACTTTGATCTTTCCATTGGGATCGACCATTAACGTAAACTTGCCGCTAATGTCGGTTATAACACCATTGGTGGTACCGACCTCGACAACACTTGCTCCGATGACTGTTTCACCGGTAGCATCCGTAACCACACCTGTGATTGATTTCTTTTGCGCCATAGCTCCGATGGAACATAACAAGCACAAAATCAAGAAGATGGTTTTCTTCATAAGTATTGCTTTTTGAGTTAATAATAAAGATGTTTATATGTGTTTTGAAAATTTTTTGCTAAGTTCTATCGGAACCCCAGCACATTATTACTCTCAAAGCATTAAATAGGGAGAAACATTATATTACTATTAATCAATTATTTATAATCACATTTATAAATTAGATACAAATACATAATGCATATATTTAGTCTATTAAAAGACAGTATCATAATAGTCATTCTCTCTAAAAAGACATTTACCTTATATAGAACATAATAACACTGATTATAAGCAATATATAAATAGAGGAGAGAGAATCTTATAATAAGAAACTCTCTCCTCTCCCATTTGCATAGAAAAAATAAACATCTATCAAATCAATGATGATAGAAATTTACATAACAGCTCTATAATAAAAAACGCCTGGATTATTAATATTAACAATCCAGACGTTTTTTTATTATGCGTTTACCAAACTATAATTTAACTTTTGCTATAAGTTTACGAATCTTACCTTGTCCGATAAGGGGAGCATGGGGATCCTCCGGATATACAATCATGAATTGTCCCGGGAGCAAATCAACGAATGTAGTAGGCACATCAGAGTAAAGAGCACAATCCCCTTCTGCCGCATAAGGTTTCATTTCACTCTTTAGATCTTCAATAGCTTTCCAGCCTATAGTCTCTGTTCCTTCCAACAAAATATGTACATCAATGTAATCGCGATGTAACTCCAAAACTTGTTTATCGCGTGTAACACACTCAGGATTCACATTATTAATAAATAAGTTATCACCATCTATCTCAATTCGTCCTAATTCGGCATGAAGTAAATCATGTGTTTTTACGTAATCAAACAGAGTTTTAAACAGTGGGTGAAGTCCTTCTACCCTTTGGCTGTTCTGTAAATTAGATACAATCATTTCCTTTTATTTTTATTCCATATTATCTGTTTTCGGACGCAGGAAGTAGAGTTGTACTGCCAGTGCTATAAATACAATGATAGCCAACATGGCAAAACCTAAACCTAAATTTCCACCATCGGTCCACTTACCCAGCAAATCTGTGATAAATGCTCCTGCAAATACTCCTGTCATATTCATGATGCCATATGCTGTTGCACGATATTTAGAAGAAACGAACTGACAAAGAATAGGCATATTATTAGCATCAAAAATACCATAGCCGATACCGAATAACAACCCAGCCCCAACAACAGCAACAAAACTATGCCCAAATCCCAATAATAACAAAGAGGGAATCGTCAATCCCAAACCAATTGCACCGGTATATACACGCCCACGAATATTTTTTTGTACCCATTTATCAGAAAGAGTACCACCTAAAATTACACCAATAAATGAAGATAGTGCAATTGTTATAGTCGACATAGGTCCTGCCTGTGACATTGGAATATCAAGGTTTTCAGCAAACAAAGTTGGAAGCCAATTTTTAGTAGCCCATCCCGGCAAACTAGGAGCCGCAAAATAAAGCAATATAACCCAGAAAGCTATATTACTGAATAGTAATGATAGGCCTTTAAACAAACCTGCTTTCTCGCCATTCTTGGATGAAGGTTCCGGACGTTCTACTTTAACATGCTCTTTTTTATCTCTTAAAAATAATACCAAAACAAAGGCATATGCAATACCAATAATACCAAACCAATGAAAAGTAGTATGCCAAGAGAAAGCAGCCGCAACCGTAGCGCCAAAGCCACCAATAGCCTGTCCGGTATAAAGTCCGGTCATGTGAATACCAACCGCCAAAGAACGTGATTTTTCACCATGATAATCAGCAATTAAAGAAAGGCCGGCCGGAATATAAAGAGCTTCGCTCACTCCCATCAATGCACGTAACCAAAAGACTTGATTAAATGTTTCTGCAACTCCCATTAAATAGGTCACAAAAGACCAAACAAAAAGACTGCCAACAATCAACCATTTACGATTCAGTCTATCGGCAATCATACCAGAAATTGGGCTCATAAGACCATAAATCCAAAGGAAAACGGCCATTAAACGGCCAAAATTAGTTGCCGACTGAAGTTCTACAATATCTACTTGCATAGCATCTTTCATCGTGCTAAGCATTTGTCGGTCCATATAATTGAGTAGGGCTACCCCCCATAGGAGGGCAACCACTATCCAAGGATAAATTTTTGAGTTTTTCATGATATAAATAAGAGATTATTTTTCTGACAGCAATTCCTGACAAAGTGCATAGCCTTTCGTCATCATTCTAGGAATGTGGAATGGTCCCTTAAACAAATTTCCTTTTGCAGGCTGAGAAATTGTTCCGTCACGATGAAGATAACCGTACCATTCACCAAATTCCGGATCAGGGAAATGGGCATAAGTCCAATCACTGATTTGTTTATGCATAGCCAAATATTTTTCATCTTTAGTAGCTTGATATGCATATAATGTTGCAATAATGGCTTCTGTCTGTGGCCACCAGAACTTCATATCATGTGCGTAATCTTGCGAAGGCAGGTTTCGACAGTCACGGAAGTTTATAATACCTCCAAATTCCTTATCCCAACCCCATTCCCAGGACCAATCAAGAATCGTAAGCGCTGTATCGACCATCTCTTTATCCCAATTACGACTCTTAGCTTCTTCAAGAATAAACCACGAAGTCTCGATACAATGCCCAGGATTAATGGTACGAGTAGCATTTGTATCAATAAATTCTCCATTGGGACCTACTGTTTCAAGCAAAGCTTTAAACTCCGGATGCATGAAGTCTTTACGCAAAATGGCTATAGATTCCTCTATTTGTTGATCAAGAACCGGATCATTAATAGCAGCACGAATACGTGAAGCTACATTAATAAGAATCATAATAATAGAGTGTCCTTTCATCTGTACGCGTTCACAATATTTCGGTTCCAGAATTCCAGGAGTAGAAAGAAAGCGCCGGATATCATTGAACAGTTTCAAGGCTTTAACAGCGTAATTATGATCGCCCGATGCGATAGCATATTCCGACATCGCAATGGCAGCAAATGTTTCAGAGAAAACATAACGACGTTTACGAATAGGCAAACCCGTTTCAGTCACTTCAAAAAACATACGCCCATCTGTATCGAAACAATGTGCTCCAATAAAATCAAGGGTACTTTTCGCAGCTTCCAGCCATTCTGAATTATGTTCAATGTGATTATATGCATATGAACATGTAAAAGCAAATCTCCCTTGGAACCAAACAGATTTGGTTGTATCCATCAGCTGGCCATCTCGGTCTACGCAGGTATAAACACCTCCGTTTTTGCGATCCCAACCATATTTCATCCAAAAGGGCATGATATTGCTTATCATGTCATTTTTATAAGAGTCAGACCATGTCTGTAGATATTCTGTAGTATTCATAGCAATTGCAGTATTAGTTTATCTTAAAACTTATTGCAACGATCAAAGAAATGAATAGCCTCTAACTCAGCTTTCATACGTATTTCTTCATCATCTGTCATATTCTGGAAAGGAGTACGATTCTTACCTAAATCCAATCCTATCAATTTCATAATCCGCTTTCCACCTACAATATTTCCTCGGAAATGACAGATTACATTAATAACTTCCTGAGAGAAATTCTGTAATTCGCGCGCTTTATCAAGATCTCCGGCTTTCCATGCTTCTATAATACCAACCAGATTTACACCATTATAATTGGTAGTTCCTCCAATGCCGCCTTGAGCACCACCCATAGCCAGACATGGAAGAATGGTTTCATCTTGCCCATGCAGCATATCAAATTTACCTCCTTTATACAAGCGGCACTGATTGTATTCATACATACTCTCAAAAGTATATTTAATTCCCGCAAAATTCGGAATACGTCCATCTACTGCCTCCAGAAATGAAACCATTGATAAGAATGCTCCATTAAATGCAGGAATATGATAATAATAGAATGGAAGATTTGGAGCGCCACAGGCTATTTCTTCACAGTATTTCACGAGTTCTTCGACACGACCCACTTTCGGAAAAGGAGGAGCCATAGCGCCAATTCCCCATGCACCGATTTTCTGAGCATGTTCGGCAAGCTTACGACTTGACTTTACACAGCAACTACCTACATGTACAATTACCTTAAATCCTTCCGGTGAAACTTCTACCCAACGTTCGGCGAGTTTCATACGTTCTTCATCGGTTAACATATATCCTTCACCAGAAGATCCATTAATGAATACACCTTGCAGACCGTTCTTTACTAACATCTTAGCATATGCTTCAATGGGTTCATAATTTACTTCTCCATTTTCATAAAACGGAGTAAAAGGAGCATTGATCAATCCAATAATCTTTTCCATGATAATTTCGTTTTTATATTAATGATATAGAATTTTAATATGGATTAGGAACTAGTTTTTCATAATACACTCGTAATATCCTTAGCATATCGGTACAAATATACGCATATTTATTAAACAATCAACATATAATAAAATATTTTATTAATAAAAAGAAGATTCAAATATCCGCTTAATAAAATTCATTCACTATTATTATCAATTAAAAACAATAGAGAAACATCTTTTCACCCTGAAAACTCAGAATTAATAAACAAATTAACTATCTTTGTAGATATTACCAAAATAATTAATCTATATGAAACAACATCTTTTAAAAGAAATAGAACTAGGAACCAAAAGCGCTCTTCTCAAAAAGAAAATTATTACACATTATATATATAATGGCAGTTCAACAATTACTGACCTGTCTAAAGAGTTGGATCTTAGCGTCCCCACAGTTACAAAATTTATTAGTGAAATGTGTGAGGAAGGCTATATTAACGACTACGGTAAATTAGAAACAAGTGGAGGGCGCCATCCTAATTTATATGGCCTAAACCCGGAATCCGGCTATTTCATAGGAGTTGATATTAAAAGATTTGCTATTAATATCGGTTTGATAAACTTCAAGGGCGACATGATGGAACTTAAAATGAATATCCCTTATAAATTTGAGAATTCAATAGAGGGATTGAATGAATTATGCAAACTCATTTCAAACTTCATAAAGAAACTGACAATAGCCAAGGAGAAAATACTGAATATCAATGTAAACGTTTCAGGTCGTGTCAACCCGGAGTCCGGATATAGTTTCAGCCAGTTTAACTTTGAGGAACGTCCATTATCAGAAGTCTTGGCAGAAAAATTAGGATATAAGGTCACTATAGACAATGATACACGCGCCATGACCTATGGAGAATATCTAAAGGGATGCGTAAACGGTGAAAAGGATATTATTTTCGTAAATATCAGTTGGGGATTAGGTGTTGGAATTATTATCGATGGCAAAATTTATACCGGCAAATCAGGATTTTCCGGAGAGTTTGGCCATACCAGTACTTTTGATAATGAAATCATTTGTCATTGTGGCAAAAAAGGCTGTCTTGAGACCGAAGCTTCTGGTTCCGCACTACACCGTATCTTGTTAGAACGTATACAAAACGGAGAAAACTCTATTTTATCCAGCCGTATAGGAGATGTCAATAATCCTATAACACTGGACGAAATCATTGCTTCTGTAAACAAAGAAGACCTTTTGTGTATTGAGATAGTGGAAGAAATTGGGCAGAAACTAGGAAAACAAATTGCCGGACTTATCAATCTCTTCAATCCAGAACTTGTCATTATCGGTGGAACAATTTCACTTACAGGTGACTATATCACCCAACCTATAAAAACTGCCGTCCGCAAATATTCACTTAATTTAGTAAACAAAGACTCAGCAATCGTAACATCAAAACTTAAAGACAGGGCAGGTATCGTAGGAGCTTGCATGCTTGCAAGAAGCAGAATGTTTGAGTGTTAAAACTCAAGCATTCGCTCCATAAATAATCGGGCAGCCTCCTTGTCAGCAACTGGAGGTGCCCAAGATGCCAGATTCTCCGGAGTAAGAGGTACAAAAGGCCCCTGCTTAATCTCATAAATAACCGTTCCTGATTCCAAGACAATAATAGTATGCCATACGCAAGGAGGAATTTCAATTCCATAACAACCTTGAGTCGGATTCAGATTGACCTTTTCCATTACATTACCCTCATCATCAAATAAAATAGCCAATAAGCTCCCTCGTAAAACCAAGTAAACTTCTTCCTTATCCGGGTTTTTATGGCGATGAGGGGGTAAATAAGTTCCAGGCTCTAAAGCATTCAACATCCTATGAATAGCAGCTTCCATGGATTCATGGAAATTATAATTCATTCGAAGACGTGAATTCTCCTTAGCCTGATCAGTTACTCTATCAAGAAGTTCTTCGGTAATCAGTTTCATTGTTTTTCTTTTGATACTACACAATCTACAGATACTGTAGCCAAAGCACATCCCAACCCTTCAATCCGAAGTAACAACTTATTATTTCCCTGACATTCAACTAATTCAGCCACTAATCCCTGCAACTGTCCACGAATCACCTGTACAGTAGCTCCTGGAACAAAATCTGTAGGCGCGAACTCAACCAATTCATGGGAACGTTCTATCATCGTTCTGAAAGTTTCCATCTGCACCTCAGGTATAGAAACGTATTGTCCCTTTTCCTTCAACAAAAAAGCTACTCCATGAATACTGGTTATTTGTGCAATCTCTTCAGAGGAGATATATACAAATAGACATCCCGGAACAACAGGAATAAAAATCTTTTTCTTACGATTGTTCCACATACGAATCACTGGCTGAAGAGGCAGGTAGTTATCAATACCTATCTTATCCAGTTGTTCCTTCACTTTCTTCTCTGCTCTTGGTGCCGTATATACAGCATACCAACAAGAAGCATTTTCTTTTATTTTTCTGGCTGTTTCTTCCATCCGTTCAATAAATCTTTAACAAAGAGAATCCATCCTATACTACCAACACCCGCTAAGAATACAAAACCAATTAAAATCATGATTTTATTAGGTTTAGCCGGTCTCAAAGGGACTGTTGCAGGTTGTACTACAGTATAAACAGGAGTAATTTCCTGTACTTTAGCTTTCGCTACTTGCAATTGTTGCGCCACTTGAGTGAACACTCCATAAGCTAAATTTACCTCATTTTGCAAGCGCTCTTGCTCTGTACGAAAACTCTGCATAATGATATTCTGGTTGCCATCCATGAAGTGAGCATATTTCTGCTGAGCCTCATAGTAGTTCCCCTGAGCTTCATCAAATAGTTTCTCCGTAAAAGCCAAATCATGACGCGCTTTATTTGTGCGATAATCAGTTATATAATTTTGCAAGCAATGCATTACTGTATCTGTTAAAGCTGCAGAAATTAACGGATCCTGCATTGTTACAGAAAGTGTAGTCACTCCTGTTTTCTTATCTACTGAAACAGATATACGATGACTCAAAGCATCTGCAATCCCGGCCTGATCCGGAGTCAGACAAAAAGGATTTATTTTTGCGTCTCCAAGTTCTTCCGGTGTATCTTTAAACAAAGAAACCACCCAACCTAATGCTTTAAAAGGAGCTGATGCAATCGCCCCCCACCATGGAGATCGCTGATGTTTATCCAAGTACTCATATAGAGTCGTATTAATTTTGCCTTTCTGGTCAGTCACTTTTACATCAAACATTTCCAACAAGAATGGCGTAGAGCTGACAATATCCGGATATAATTCGGGAGAAAGAGCATCTTCTCCACTTGAACTGCCAATATTGATACCAGCCATAGCAGCTAATGCTCCCATACCTCCTGTAGATGACTTACTACCAGTCTCAGGCGCCAGCGTCACACTAGTAGAATATTCTTTGGGAATACTAAAAGCTACCACAAGGCCTACCAACAGGGCAATCCCACAAACTTTAAATACCAATTTCCGACCAGCCCAAACTTTCTGAGCCAACTCTATCAAATCGATCTCTTGTTCTTCAGGTTGTGGAGTCGTTTTATTTATATTCTTATCTTCAGTCATAGTCATTACTTAAAAAGGTTAACCATAGTTGCAATCATAGTAGCTAATGAAGCCGCAGAAGTACCCATTCCTATAATTTCGGCTGCCGACATTCTCTTCTTCGGATCCTTACTTGGTACAATAATCTCACATCCCGGTTCTATTGCCTTGGAATTACCTGTACGCAGACGAGAAACGGTACCATTCATATAGACAACAAAAGCTCTTTTCTTTTTCGCAAGACTTGCAAAACCACCAGCCTGATTAATATAGTACTTCAAACTTTCATCCTTCTTATACAAGACTGTATTAGGATACATTACAGCACCATTGATTTTTACTGTACTTACATATTCCGGCACGAACAGAATATCACCTTCACGCAACACCATATCAAAGTCCGATCCGGGATTAGCCAAAGCCTTTTCCAATTCTATACCCACAGAATAAGTATCAGAAACATCCAGTGTCTTGACAGAGATAGAATCAGCCCCACCTTTATTAGCCATGCGGAGCGCATCTTCCTTGCGCCGTAATTCCTCTTCAGTCATTTTACGAATCAAACGCGCACCTTTTACATAAGCATCTTGGGTAATCCCACCGGCCTTGGCAATCAAGTCACTAAGGCGTTCATTCTTTTTCGATAACGCATAGCGACCACCAAATAAAACTTCACCGCCAACCGTAACATTTTGTTGTTGATGATAAGCAGGACTACGACGAATATACACCTCATCAAAAGGCTCCAAATGGAAATCCTGATCGCCTCCAACAAGGAAACCATCCTTCAACTCAAAAGAGAAAGTCTTACCAACCACATTGCTCAATTCTGTACTTTTTGAATTTTTAATTCGACGGGACACATCAACACGAGCTGTTGAAGCAGCTTCTAATAATCCACCGGCCTGCAAAACAAGATCCTCAACCGACATATTCGACGAGTATAAGTAAGTACCCGGATTGGCAACCTCGCCATGAATAGTAAGTGTCGCTTCTTCTTTCAAATCTTCAATACTTGGAATATAAAGTATATCATTCTTCTGAAGAGGAATATCAGCGACTGTGCCATTCAACAATCCCTTCAGATCAATTTGAATCATTTCATGAGTAAGGTCGTCGTTTTCACGATCGATAATGGCACGATTCAAAAAAGCATCTCCTCTTACCCCTTCAGCTTTCTTTATTAGCTGTTTTACAGTATTTACAGTACCATCAATTTGATACATACCGGCACGATAAACAGCTCCACGGACTTCTACACGATTCTCAAAACGTTCTAATACCGAATCAACAGCTAAAACGTCTCCATCATCCAGTTTAAATACCGAATAGTCCATTTCGTCCACATTATATACTTGATGTTCACGACCCGTTTTACGAATCAGGCGTATAGCTTTCTTATAAGCATCTCCAGTGAATCCTCCTGAGTATTTCAAAATAGTAGCCATCGTCTCGGAAGGTTTCATTTCATAAAACATTGGTCTTTTTACCTTGCCAGTAATTTGTACTAAGGATTCATAAGGATCAACAATAACCACATCACCGTCTTGCAAGCGGACATCGTCATTCAATTTACCTTTCATTATAAAATCGTAAACATCCAAATCGGCTATTTTCTTACCGTTACGCACGACTTTGATACTACGCAGACTACCGATCTTATTAACGCCACCAGCGCGATACAAAGCATGGAATACAGAAGAGAATGCCGAGAGCGCATAAGTGCCCGGTATAGCCACTTCTCCCATAATACTGATTTGGATAGTACGTATATTCCCCAATGTTAAATCGACAGAGGTGTTAGGGTTCGGACCTGAAATGCCGGCATAGATTTTTGAAAATTCACGACGCACCGTATTATTAGCTTCACGAACAGTCATCCCGCTTAAATAAATAGGACCGAGATTATCAACTAAAATACTGCCCTCTGGCGAAATAGTCTGTCTTATTGTTGTCTGAGAAGCTCCCCAAACATCTATAATCACCTCGTCTCCAGGACCCAAGCGATAGTTTACAGGAGTAGCAATATTTACATTAGGCTCGAATGTAAGATTCTCGTTAGTGAAGATATTATGTCCAAAAATCTGTTGTGTCGGATCCTCTTCCGGTTTCATCATATATTCATCAGACCAATCCTCTTCATACATCATGTCCTCATCAGTCATTTCCTGATTATCATCGCCCATACCCCGTTTATTTTTCTGGTTAGCCGATTGACGGAGACCTTTTATATTTTTCTGATTCTTTTGATTTTTCTGATCCTTCAGGTTTTTCTGAGAACGATTCGAATAGTCACTTTCATCATTTTGCTGAGTACGTGTACGAGACCTTGTTGTATTCTGGTTACTCTGTGTACTTGTACTACCATTTCCATTTTCATATTTTTCCTGAATACGCTCGACCTGTTCCTTCGTAACGCCTCTTCTCATCAACTCTGTTGTAATCTGCTTCTGAGTTTTACCCATCTTTTGAGCATCTTTTACATACTGTACGACCTGATCATCGGACATTTGCTGAGCTACAGCTACACCGGATAAGGTAAAAATCAAGAAGAATAGTGTAATAAATCTACGCATAAGATATTCTGATTAATCTTTAGTGTTCCTCTAATAAATTATAAACCGGGCACAAAGGTAACATATTATTTTCATAATATACATTTATTTCATTCCTAAGTTTTCGAAAATAGATTAAAAGAGGCTTTATCCAATATCTCAAACTCAGAATTCTTACTAACAAACTCTGGAACGATCTTTTTCATAGAAGCAACAATGCCCATGGTGTCGGAAGTATAACTCAAATCTATTAACCTTTGAATTTCTTGCTTTATCTTCTCATAATCATATTCACGAACTTTTGCTATCATTATTTTTTCATGATAAGTAGGACAAGTAGACTCTTTTACATTCAGCAACTCTTCATACAGCTTCTCACCATGTCTTAATCCGGTAAACTCTATTTTTATATTTTTCTGCCCACTTAAATAAATCATTCTTCGCGCCAAATCAACAATCTTCACAGGATTACCCATATCAAAAATATAGATTTCACCTCCATTTCCCATGCTTCCAGCCTCCAATACCAACTGACAAGCCTCTGGAATAGTCATAAAATAACGTATAACCTGAGGATGTGTCACAGTCACCGGACCACCCTTTTCTATCTGCTGCTTAAATCTGGGTATTACAGAGCCATTTGATCCGAGTACATTTCCAAAACGAGTTGTGATAAACTTCACTTGTGCCCCATCTTTTGCATATTTAGATAACTTACGAGCAAGGGACTGAACATAGATCTCGGCAAGCCTTTTACTGCACCCCATAATATTGGTCGGATTAACAGCTTTATCTGTAGAAACCATCACAAACTTATCTACGCCATATTTCACAGCCAAGTCGGCCATAATGCAAGTTCCCAATACATTCACCTGTATCGCTTCAGACACATTATCCTCCATCATTGGCACATGCTTATAAGCAGCAGCATGAAAAACATATTGCGGCCGATACTCCTTATAAATATACTCCATCCTCGTTCGATTAGTTACATCAGCCACCAACATTTTAGCATCAATATCCCGCCAATTATCCAGTAATTCTAATTGCACATTATGTAACGGAGACTCCGCCTGGTCAACCAAAATCAACTTATATGGGTTCAGCCCCGCTATCTGCCTAACCATCTCACGTCCTATAGACCCAGCAGCTCCCGTGATCATAATCCGCTTCCCTTCAATGTGTGAAGATATTTTCCGGATATCAACATGTATTGGATCCCGTTGTAACAAATCTTCAATCTGTATATCTTTTATTTGCACGCCTTGCCTTCCAAGATCATTGATAGGAGGTACTGTAAGAATACGGATATCTTCAGCTATCAACCGATCAATCATGCCGGAAGTTTCAAGGCGATGTACTTTCTCGGAAGAAACAATAATAGCCTCGACTCTTTCTTCTTCTAATATATCAAACAAAGACTCATTATTCGCGTATACCCGGCAACCCATTGTTTGCTTCCCAATAAATCCCGTATCATCAGAAATAAACCCTTTCAATCTAAAATGATTACTTCTACTAACCCGTAGCGATTTGGCAATATTAATACCAGACCCTTTTGAACCATAGACAAAAACGCGAATACTGTGCCTACGATCAAAAGTCATCAACTCATGTATCATTTTCACCAAGATTCGCAAACAAACCATCAAGGAAAAATTAACTATATAAGCTGTAAGAATAACACTAATCGGCAGAACTTCTCCTCCACTCCACCCTATCCAAAGCAAATTGCCGATACAAACAACAAAATAGCCCAGAGTTAAAGAAATAAAAATACGAGAAATGTCAATAAAGGAAGAATAGCGAATTACTCCTACATAAGTACGATTCAGATGAAAGAAACACACATTACATATTACGCAGAATAGAGTTGTCCACACCCATAGTGAGAATTCAAAAACTAACACAGACAAACCTATTTGCAAAAGGCTCGCCAAAAACATTGAAAAAATCACTAAAAGAACATCGACAGCAAGTATCAGCCATTTTGAAGCAACTCGTGATGAAAGATACTTATAATAAAATCGTATATTCATAGTAATATAAAAGTAGATTTATCAGTAAATATGCAAAGATGAGTTTTAATATTTGAATCTACAACTATTTTCTAATTTAATCCTCAACCTTTTTATTTTATAAACATTTCAGAGAAAATATCACGAAAAAAGTATAGATTCATTTTGTTTTTAAAAATAAAGATGTAATTTTGCACGCCGTAAACGATAAAATGCAACGCCGCTATAGCTCAGTTGGTAGAGCAACGCATTCGTAACGCGTAGGTCGCCAGTTCAAGTCTGGCTAGCGGCTCTTTTATTATCCAAAAGGTGTAACTTGTATATAAATACCTGTTACACCTTAATTTTATCCATACAATAGCTGCTAACAATAATCATTGGAATACAATAATGCCTACGTACCCACATATTACTCGAAATTTCAAGCTTTAAATTTTCAATATCATGAAAAACAAGCGAAAAAAGTCGTCTAAAAAATATCATAGAAATTCGTTTAAGAGTATTTTCGGAATAGCCCTATTTGCAATCTTACCTTTAATTTATGGAATCTATCTTTGCATACCGGAGATTCAGACTACCCTCTTTCAGACAATAAAGGAATCAAAAAAGAAAGCTGTACCTAACTGTTTACGTTATGAGAATCTGGAGATTCCAATTTCTCAACACTCGCTAAACGGACAGCTGGTTTGTCACAAGGGATACACTGTATCTTATAATACAATCCAAAAGATTCCAAACTGGGTAGCTTATGAACTCACTCGACAAGAAACAAAGGGAAATGCCCAAAGAAACAATCAATTCCTCGCCGATCCTTCTATCAAAGGCAATATGGCAACTAATTCTGATTATTCACATTCCGGATTCGACAAGGGACATATGGCCCCCGCTGCCGACATGAAGTGGAGTAACGAAGCTATGAAAGAGTCTTTCTATTTCAGCAATATATGCCCGCAACACCCCGAATTAAACCGGCGAAAATGGAAAGACTTGGAAGATAAAGTACGTGAGTGGGCAGTAGCCGACAGTTCCATCTTCATTGTCTGCGGTCCGATAATGAATAAAGAATCCCATACAATCGGCAAGAACCAGGTAACCGTACCAACAAGATTTTTCAAGGTCATCCTTTCTCTTTACGGTTCTCCCCCCAAAGCTATTGGATTTGTTTTCAACAACGAACCTGCAACAAAACCACTACGAAATTATGCAGTCTCAGTTGACAGCGTTGAACAGCTCACCGGCTTAGATTTCTTTTCTCCTCTTCCCGATTCTTTAGAAAATAAACTAGAGAGCCAAACAAATATCGCTTTGTGGAAAATATGAACGGGAACAAAAGCGTATATCAAAAACTAAAAATGAAAAAGTAAATACCCCTAAAAAGTAAATAATAACTAAACAGACAGAAAACATTTATTATCCAAGAACAAACATCTTTGAAATCTTCTTAACTTTGGCACAACTTTATAAATAGTGAATATTCTATATGAATAAGAAAAGAAAAAATATATTTTTCAGCATACTGGCTATTATTCTCTTCATTGGCATTGCTGGTTCCGGAATAGTTTATTACTATTTGTTCTATCCTCAATTTCATCCAAGTAAAACCACTTATATTTATATAGATCGTGATGACACTACAGATTCTATTTTCAACAAAATAAAAAAGCAAGGAAATCCTCATAACTTTGATGGTTTTAAATGGATGGCCCATTTCCGTGAATTTAGTAAAAACATCCACACCGGACGTTACGCTATCAAACCGGGTGATAATGCATACCACCTATATAGTAGGTTATCAAGAGGATATCAAACACCTGTCAATTTGACCATCGGAAGTGTACGAACTCTGGACAGATTAGCCCGCAGCATAGGAAAACAGTTAATGATTGACTCCACTGAAATTGCTACAGCGTTATACGATCCCGCTTTCCAAGAGAAAATGGGATATACGAAAGCTACCATGCCTTGCCTTTTTATCCCTGAAACCTACCAAGTATATTGGGACATCAGCATAGAAGACTTTTTCGCCCGGATGAAAAAAGAACATAATAAATTCTGGAACGAGGACCGATGTTTAAAAGCTAAAACGATCGGAATGACACCTGAAGAAGTTTGTACATTAGCCTCCATTGTAGAAGAAGAAACTAACAACAACGATGAAAAGCCGATGGTTGCGGGATTATATATAAACCGTTTACATACAGGTATGCCTCTGCAAGCTGATCCAACAATCAAATTCGCCTTACAAGATTTTAGTCTGCGCAGAATTACCAACCAGCATTTAAGCATACAGTCTCCATATAACACTTACCTGAATACGGGTCTTCCTCCGGGCCCTATCCGGATACCTTCTCCCAAAGGGCTTGATAGTGTATTGAATTATGTAAAACATAACTATATTTATATGTGTGCCAAAGAAGATTTTTCGGGTACTCATAATTTTGCTTCCAACTATGCAGACCACATGGTCAATGCAAGAAAATACTGGAAAGCACTGAATGAAAGAAAGATTTTTAAGTAATCCCGTGATAAAATGATCTTAAAAACGTATCTTTGCCCGATATTATAACAAAATACGTGATTAACACCAAAAGAAAATAAGATATGAGCAAACAACTCTTACTTGGCGACGAAGCCATTGCACAAGCAGCACTGGATGCCGGACTTTCAGGCGTTTACGCTTATCCCGGCACTCCATCCACTGAAATTACCGAATACATCCAGATGGCTCCTATCACGAGCGAACGTAACATACACAACCGCTGGTGTGCCAATGAAAAAACGGCTATGGAAGCTGCCTTGGGTATGTCTTTTGTCGGCAAGCGTGCATTAGTCTGCATGAAACATGTGGGAATGAACGTAGCTGCTGACTGTTTTATCAATTCAGCCATCACAGGCGTAAAGGGCGGGCTGATTGTAGTTGCGGCAGACGATCCCAGTATGCACTCTTCACAGAACGAACAAGATAGCCGTTTCTATGGCGACTTCTCATTAATACCCATGTACGAACCGAGCAACCAACAAGAAGCTTATGACATGGTATACAATGGTTTCGAATTTTCCGAGAAAACCGGTGAACCGATACTAATGCGCATGGTAACACGTTTGGCTCACTCTCGTTCAGGTGTAGAAAACAAAGCACAAAAAGCACAAAACGAAATCTCATTCAGTGAAGATCCACGCCAGTTTATCCTGCTACCGGGCAACGCACGCAAGCGTTATAAAGCATTACTTACACGTCAGGATGAATTTATCAAAGCATCCGAAGAATCACCTTATAATAGATACGTAGATGGTCCCAATAAAAAAATGGGCATCGTAGCCTGTGGAATCGGCTATAATTACTTGATGGAGAATTATCCTGACGGTTGCGAATATCCCGTTTTAAAAATTGGGCAGTATCCACTTCCCAAAAAGCAATTGATGCAATTAATCAATGATTGTGACGAAATCCTCGTATTAGAGGATGGACAACCATTCGTTGAAAAGCAACTGAAGGGATATCTGGGCATAGGATTAAAAGTAAAAGGTCGTCTCGACGGTACATTGTCACAAGACGGAGAATTAAATCCGGACACCGTGGCACGCGCTGTCGGCAAAGAGAATCGTTCCGAATTCAGTGTTCCGAATCTTGTAGAGATGCGCCCTCCGGCTTTGTGCGAAGGCTGCGGGCATAGAGATATGTATATAACATTAACTCAAGTATTGAAAGAAGAATATCCCACTCACAAAGTATTCAGCGACATTGGTTGTTATACGCTGGGAGCAAATGCACCATTTAACGCAATCAATTCTTGTGTAGACATGGGAGCATCTATCACTATGGCTAAAGGTGCATCCGATGGCGGACTCCATCCGGCTGTCGCTGTAATCGGAGACTCTACTTTTACTCACTCCGGAATGACCGGACTTTTGGACTGTGTCAACGAGAATGCCAATGTTACCATTGTCATATCCGATAATGAAACAACAGCAATGACCGGTGGACAAGATTCTGCCGGCACAGGCCGACTTGAAGCTATTTGCGCCGGATTAGGCGTAGATCCGGCTCACATCCGTATAGTTGTTCCTTTAAAGAAAAACTATGAAGAGATGAAACAGATCATCCGTGAAGAAATAGATTATAGAGGAGTATCCGTTATCATCCCACGCAGAGAGTGTATACAAACATTAGCACGTAAAAAAAGAAGTAAGTAAGCCATGAAAAAAGATATCATATTATCAGGTGTGGGTGGACAAGGTATCCTGTCCATCGCTACAGTAATCGGAAAGGCCGCCCTCAAAGACGGTCTGTACATGAAACAGGCAGAAGTGCACGGCATGAGCCAGCGTGGCGGAGATGTACAGTCGAATCTCCGAATCAGTGACCAGCCCATTGCATCAGATCTGATCCCCTCAGGTAAATGTGATTTGATCATCTCCCTTGAACCCATGGAAGGGCTTAGATACCTCCCCTACCTCAGCCATGAAGGTTGGTTGGTAACAAACGAAACTCCATTTGTTAATATCCCCAATTATCCCGCTGAGGCAGATGTTATGGTAGAAATCAATAAACTGCCGCATAAGGTTGTTCTGAATGTAGATAAAGTAGCCAAAGAAATAGGCTCTACACGAGTTGCCAATATTGTTTTATTAGGTGCCACTATCCCATTCTTAGGCATCGATTACGAAAAGATACAGGATAGTATTCGTGAAATATTCCAGAAAAAAGGTGATACAATAGTCGAACTCAATTTAAAAGCCTTGGCTGCCGGAAAAGAGATCGCAGAAAAAACGATGAAATGACCAGGAACAATTGAATATAGAAAAGGTGATAATGTGATCGGGACAACCGTTGCATTATCACCTTGATACATTATCACCCCTACTTAAATAATTTATAAGCCATGAATACAACATATTGGGAAGAAGAGATAGAGACCATGAGTCGTAAAAAACTGCAGGAACTACAACTCGAGCGACTCAAGAAAACAATTAATATAGCAGCCAATGCCCCTTATTACAAGAAAGTATTTCAAGAGCATGGCATCACTTCGGAAAGTATCCAATCACTGAACGACATCCGTAAACTGCCCTTTACCACAAAAGCAGATATGCGAGCCAATTACCCTTTCGGACTTGTCGCCGGAAATATGAAAGAAGACGGAGTACGTATTCACTCTTCAAGCGGAACAACAGGAACACCAACGGTTATTGTCCATTCACAGCATGACTTAGATTCATGGGCCAATCTGGTTGCACGATGCTTATATTGTGTAGGCATACGTAATACAGATGTTTTTCAAAACAGTTCCGGTTACGGTATGTTCACAGGAGGACTCGGATTCCAATATGGAGCTGAACGGCTGGGAGCTTTAACTGTACCTGCCGCTGCCGGTAACAGTAAACGCCAGATCAAGTTTATTACCGACTTTAAAACAACTGCCCTCCACGCCATCCCCAGTTATGCCATCCGCTTAGCTGAGGTCTTTCAGGAAGAAGGGATTGATCCATGCAGTACCACTCTCAAAACTCTCGTAATCGGTGCAGAACCACACACAGACGAACAGCGAAAAAAAATAGAACGCATGTTAGGTGTTAAAGCATACAATAGTTTTGGAATGACCGAAATGAACGGCCCCGGTGTCGCGTTTGAGTGTACAGAGCAGAATGGCATGCACTTTTGGGAAGATTGCTATTATGTAGAAATCATTAATCCCGAAACCGGAGAACCTGTCCCAGAAGGAGAAATCGGAGAACTCGTACTCACTACCCTTGATCGGGAAATGATGCCGCTCATACGTTATCGTACACGTGACCTCACTCGTATTTTACCGGGAGAATGTCCCTGTGGACGTACCCATATCCGAATTGACCGCATCAAAGGCCGTAGTGACGATATGTTTATCATCAAAGGAGTCAACATCTTCCCCATGCAAGTAGAAAAGATATTGGTACAATTCCCCGAATTGGGAAGCAATTACCTTATCACACTTGAGACTGTTAACAACCAAGATGAAATGATTGTAGAAGTAGAATTGAGCGATCTTTCTACAGACAATTACATTGAACTTGAAAAGATACGTAAGGACATTACCCGCCAGCTAAAAGACGAAATACTTGTCACGCCCAAACTCAAATTGGTAAAGAAAGGCTCTCTACCACAAAGTGAAGGCAAAGCTGTCAGAGTGAAGGACCTGAGAAACAATAAATAATCATCCAATGAACCCAATATGCCAATGTACCATCCGAATACATCGGCGCATTGGCATATTGGGCACATTAACTTATTATTATAATCATGCAATTACTTAAAAAAAGAATCCTGCAAGACGGAAAATGCTATGAAGGGGGAATTCTCAAAGTAGATAGTTTTATCAACCACCAGATGGACCCGGTACTAATGAAGTCAATTGGCGTAGAGTTTGTGCGCCTTTTTGCCGGAACAAACGTCAATAAGATCATGACCATAGAAGCCAGCGGAATTGCTCCGGCCATCATGACGGGCTATTTAATGGACTTACCCGTCGTTTTTGCCAAGAAAAAGTCGCCAAGAACCATACAAAATGCCTTGAGCACTACAGTACATTCATTCACTAAAGACCGTGATTATGAAGTAGTCATCAGCTCTGACTTCCTTACCCCAAAAGACAATATATTATTTGTCGATGACTTCTTGGCCTATGGAAACGCTGCTTTAGGTGTTATCGACCTCATCAAACAGTCTGGTGCCAATCTGGTAGGAATGGGATTCATCATTGAGAAAGCATTTCAAAACGGACGTAAAACACTTGAAGAAAGAGGAGTAAGAGTAGAGTCTCTTGCCATTATTGAGGATTTATCCAATTGCCAGATTACAATAAAAGATTAACTCTGTAAAAAAGCCTTTGTATTCTCCCGGACAGGCTATACAAAGGCTTTTCTTTATAATACTTTCTACTTAGCTGATTCGTGTGAAATACTCACATTAGGGTTTAAATACTGCCCTTTACTTCTGGTTCTTTTCCCATATTGCACTGCATGCTTCGGACAAACGTGGTAACAAGCCAAACAAGATGTACAGTCCATCCCCCACACCGGTCTCCACCCTATCACAACTACATTCCCAACCGGACATATTCTTTCACAGCGCTTGCAACCGATACAATCATCAGTAACATAAAACGGTTTTGCAGAAGTCATAAAACGATTAAAAAGCGGATTCAGTATCTTCGTTTTCAACCATGGAAAACTCCCCTCATTGCAATGAAAACCCGTCTCACGAGCATTTATCGAGTAGTTAACTTCTTCTACCCTGCCGACAGCTTTTTCTAATTTCTCTTTCTCCAATTCTTTCTTATCCACGTCAAATCCGGGAAGCAACACATAATTATTAGGCATCGTCACCGAAAATCCGGCATTACACTCTATTCCTTTACGAGATAACGCCCTGCAAAACACTTTCTCCGTCAATCCTGTATCATCTCCGCAAGAACACACGAAATAGACATATTGGGAGTGATAATTAGCCAAAGTGACCCAATCCAGAAACTGCAACACGGCCAACGGAGGTCCCCATGAATAAACAGGAAAAATAAAACCTACTTTTTCATTATCCGCCAACACAAACTCTTTTATTCCATCCCTAATGGCATTCGGCATAAAAACAAGTGTTTCGTTTTGTACCCTTGCAATCTGCTCCGCAATCCATTTAGAATTTCCAGTTCCTGAAAAATAGAATATCATAACTATATGTGTATTTAAAAGAAAACAGCATAAAAAAAGGACGGTAGTCTTTAAATGATTACCGCCCTTTTCCTTTATTAAAAAGCCGCACCGATGATGTGATGAAACTCCGAATGACATGATTTGAGTGCCCGTCCTCTTTGTAATCCACCGACTATAAAGTTATCCCGAAGGATGTGGCCCGCCATTGAGAAGCGAAGCTTGTCTCGGTTTTCAGTTTAATTGATGAGTTTCCCGATCCAATCAATGCGGCTAATATTTTACTACAACAAATGTAGTTACTTTTAGTGAGATAAACAAGGAAAAAGAAGATTTTGTTTCTCTCTTAGACTATTTTTTAAATTATAAACCCAGCTTTAAAAATGAAAAATGCCGGTTACAGTTAATGTAACCAGCATTTTGTAAATCATAAAACTGTCGGAACTTAAGCTGCTTTAGCCTTAGCGACTACAGCTTTGAAAGCTTCCGGATGGTTAACAGCTAAGTCAGCCAAAACCTTACGGTTGATTTCGATACCGGCTTTGTGCAGACCACCCATCAGTTTAGAATATGACATTCCCTCCAGACGTGCAGCAGCATTGATACGTTGTATCCAAAGAGCACGGAAGTTTCTCTTCTTGTTTCTACGGTCACGGAACGCATAGGTCAAACCCTTTTCCCAAGTGTTTTTAGCTACGGTCCATACATTTTTTCTTGCACCAAAGTAACCTCTGGTCAATTTCAAAATTTTCTTTCTTCTTGCTTTTGAAGCAACATGATTTACTGATCTTGGCATAGTTTTCTCTTTTTTGAATGTTAGCGCCGTTACTTCACGTAACGAACTTGAAGCTAAAGCATTCGGTTAATAACTTTAATAATACTTTGTACGCTTTTGATTACTTCATAGCTAAGAGTTCCTTAACCTGGCTTACATTTGTTGTATCAACAGTTGTTGAATAACACAGGTTTCTTTTTCTCTTCTTAGACTTCTTAGTCAAAATGTGACTGTGAAAAGCGTGCTTTCTTTTGATTTTACCTGTTCCGGTAAGGGTAAACCTTTTTTTAGAACCGGAGTTAGTCTTCATCTTTGGCATCTTAATTGTTTTTAAATTATTAAATTATATGGCAACGCACTATACCTGCGCGTTACGCATTTTTCTTACTCTTCATTGTTTTCAGCAGGCTTTTCTGCTTTTACTGTAGCCGGAGCAGCTGGTTTGGGAGCCGCAGGCTTCTTTACAACTCCTTCTTTCTTCTTCGGAGAAAGCTGAATCGTCATACGTTTACCTTCCAGAATCGGCAATTGATCGACTTTTGCATAGTCTTCCAGATCATTAGCAAAACGCAACAGAAGCACTTCACCTTGTTCCTTAAAAAGGATGGAACGACCTTTGAAGAAAACATAAGCTTTCACCTTGTCACCATCTTCCAAAAAGCCTTTAGCATGTTTCAACTTAAAATTATAGTCATGGTCATCCGTTTGCGGACCAAAACGTATTTCTTTTACGTTTACTTTTACCTGTTTAGCCTTTTGTTCCTTCTGACGCTTCTTTAACTGATACAGAAACTTGGAATAGTCAATAATACGACAAACAGGTGGTTGGGCATTGGGAGAAATCTCCACGAGATCCATTTCTTTTTCTTCAGCCAATTTTAATGCCTGAAAAATGGGATATACTTTAGGCTCTACATCATCACCTACAATGCGGACTTCTTTCGCACGGATCTGTTCATTGATCCGATATTGCGATTTCATACTGTCATTCTTCATTAAATAACGTTTACTTCCAGTTTGTTTTTTATTGTCTACCAAATTAAATTATGTATTAAAGTAAAAGCTGTCTTTAGAACATTATCAAAATGCTGTGCTTTTACAATTGGGCGCAAAGTTACCATTTATTTATCATATTCTGAACTTCTTCGTTCAAAATTTCACCAAAATCTTCAAATTTCATGGTTCCTTTGTTTCCTTCTCCCTGTCTGCGGACAGAAACTTCACCATTTTCAGCTTCTTTCTCGCCGACAATCAGCATATACGGAATGCGCTTCATCTCGTTATCACGAATTTTACGGCCGATCTTCTCATTGCGATCATCCACAATTGCGCGAATTTCTTTTGTTTTCAAGTAAGTCTTCACTTTTTCCGCATATTCATTGAACTTCTCACTAATCGGGAGAATAACGACTTGTTCCGGAGTCAGCCATAACGGGAATTTACCGGCGGTATGTTCAATCAATACAGCAACAAAACGTTCCATAGATCCGAATGGAGCGCGATGGATCATCACCGGACGGTGCTTCTGGTTATCCGATCCCATATATTCCAGTTCGAAGCGCTCCGGCAGATTATAATCCACCTGAATAGTTCCTAACTGCCAACGACGACCGATAGCATCTTTCACCATAAAGTCCAATTTAGGACCATAGAACGCAGCTTCACCATATTCGATCTTAGCTTTCAGCCCCTTTTCTTCGCAGGCCTCAATGATAGCTTGTTCAGCTTTTTCCCAGTTCTCATCACTGCCAATGTATTTTTCACGGTTCACTTTATCGCGCAAAGAAATTTGTGCTTCAAAGTTAGTGAAATCCATAGAACGGAACACGATTGAAATAATATCCATCACGCGAAGGAACTCTCCCTTCACCTGATCCGGACGACAGAAAATATGTGCATCATCCTGTGTAAAGCTACGCACACGTGTTAATCCATGAAGTTCACCGCTCTGCTCGTAACGACACACAGTACCAAATTCAGCAATGCGCAGAGGCAAGTCCTTATACGAACGAGGGAAATTCTTATAAATTTCACAATGATGAGGACAGTTCATCGGTTTCAGGAAGTATTCTTCACCCTCTTCCGGTGTATGAATGGGTTGGAATGCATCTTTACCATATTTTGCATAGTGCCCCGAAGTCACATACAATAACTTGTTACCAATAGGCGGAGTAATCACTTCCTGATAATCGTAACGAGTCTGGATACGGCGAAGGAAATCCTGCAAACGCAAACGCAAAGCAGTTCCTTTCGGCAGCCACATAGGCAATCCCTTACCCACCGTATCGGAGAACATGAAAAGTTGCATTTCTTTACCAATCTTACGATGGTCACGTTTTTTAGCTTCCTCCATTAAAGCCAGATACTCATCCAGCATTTTCTTTTTAGGGAAAGTAATACCATAAATGCGAGTCAGCATTTTACGGTCTTCATGTCCGCGCCAGTATGCACCGGCAACAGAAGTCAGCTTAATAGCTTTAATAGGTGCGGTTGTCATCAAGTGAGGGCCACGACAAAGATCCGTAAAGTCACCCTGTGTATATGTTGTAATATGTCCGTCTTCCAACTCCGAAATCAGCTCACATTTATAAGTTTCCCCACGGTCGCCAAACATCTTTAAAGCATCGTTTTTTGCAATATCCCGGCGAACCACAGCTTCTTTCCTTGCAACCAGTTCAGCCATTTTTGCCTCAATTGCAGGCAGATCAGACTCTTTGATGACAGCCTCTCCCGGATCAACGTCATAGTAGAAACCGTTTTCAATAGCCGGACCAATACCGAACTGAATACCGGGATAAAGCTCCTGCAAAGCTTCAGCCAACAAGTGAGCACTTGTGTGCCAAAAAGCATGCTTACCCTGTTCATCTTCCCATTTATAAAGCACTACCGAAGCATCTTCATTGATGGGACGTCCCAAATCATAAATCTCACCGTTCACTCCACACGCCAATACATCTTGCGCCAGACGCGAACTGATACTTTCTGCAATTTGCAGTCCGTTTACTCCCTCGTTATACTCACGAACAGAGCCATCAGGAAATGTTATTTTTATCATAATGTTATGTTATATTTTTCATTATTGCACGCAAAAATAAGGATTTCTTTTTGAGTTTACTATTTTTTATCTAAAAAATGTTATTCCGGCACTTCTGTAAATCGTTTCAGGATATTATAGGCCGAAACAATGCCCAACTCGCCTGCCTTACTTAAGTCAGCTATTCCATTCTTATTGTTACCCAGGAAAATATGTGTCAATCCACGATTAAAATAAGCCTCCGCAAACTCTTTATTCAATTCGATAGCTTTATCATAGTCCGCAATTGCCGCACGATAATCTTTCAACATGGCCAATACATTGGCACGGTTATAATACGCATAAACAAAATCGGGGGCTAAAGAGATCACATGATCCAAGTCACTTTTCACTATATCATAGTCCAAGGCACTGATTTCCGACTTCGGTGGAGCGGATATACCCGGTAGTGTGGCCGGTGCTGCCGAGGCTGCATTAGCTTCTTCTGCCTTTTGATATTCCAACTGCTTGCAACGCACCAAGGAACGCATAAAGTAAGCAGGGAAGAATTTATCATCCAACAAAATGGCCTGAGTCAGATCTTCAACAGAACTGGCAAAATCTTGTACCAGATAGAAATCAAGTGCACGGGAGAATCGTATGCGTGCATCCTGCGGATTTTCAACAATTGCCGAAGTATGTGTATCAATCAATGCAAAGTGGAACTTCACTTGTTCTTCGGTAAGCGGTGATTCCATATTAGTGATATACAAACGTTTTGGTAAAACACCGGCACGATTCAAATCATCTATATACTTATAATAATGTACCGTCCGCTTCACATCGCTCATCTTCTCGTAATAGGTAAGAGCATACATCGGTTCCATCTTGATATTAACATTACGATCCTGTACCCTGCCCCGAATATCACTCTTATATTTCTGTTCCACTTCAGAATTATCTGCGATAACGATTTTCCGGTAATTATTCATATCCTTATCGGACTTTTTACGAGTTTTAGTCTCCTCTTTCTTATTACTTTTTTTATTATCAGCCACGGTCTTATCGCTATTACTTACACCATTTTGCTTGTCAAGTTGCGCTTTCATGACTTTAAACTCGTCCATTTCAGCACCTTTACGGTCGCCGATCTTTCTCCTTGCCTCTGCACGTTGATAATATCCGGCCAAAAAGTTCGGATACATATCAATCACAGTTGTATAATCCTTAATGGCTCCCCGGTAATCCCCCGTTTGTGCACGAAGTAATCCTCGGTTAAACGTAGCCATCATGTTATCCGGTTCTATTTGCAGTACAAAATCAAAATCCTCAATAGCTCGATTGTCATCTCCTACTTGTGCCCGAAGCAAACCACGGTTATAATGTCCGATAAAATTATTCGGATCAATATCAAGAGCCAGATCATAATCACTCATGGCTCCCCGCAGATTATTCTGATGGAAACGGGCTAAAGCACGATTAATATAATTCCCGGCGTTTCTGGCATTCAAATGCGTTGCATGATTCAAATCCGATTCTGCCTCTGCATATTTTCCCTGTTGTAACCTGACGATGGCCCGGGATGCCCAGGCATCAGGATCATACTTATCCATCTCAATAGCTGTATTGAAGTCATTCAAAGCCCGCAATGTATCCTGTTGCTTCAAAGCCACCTCTCCTCTCATCAGATAGGCTCTTGTATATTTGGGAGCAACTGCCAGCAATTTACCCAAATCATCTTCAGCAGCTTTATAGTCTTCTTTCTGTATATGGCATAAAGTCAGATTATGCCAAAGCGTAATATTTTCAGGGTCAAAATGAAGTGCTTTCTTATAGTCTTCAATAGCCCCATCATACTTATTCTGTTTAATCCTTGCAAGCCCACGAATCTGATAAGCACCCACTACAAAAGGATTCCTGTCAATGGCCGCATCACAGTCATCTTCAGCTCCCTGATAATCATCCAGGTTGATCTTGGCAAGCCCTCTGAAAAAATAGGGTTCATACAGGTAGGGTTTTGCATTGATCACTTGATTAAAATACTGAATGGAAAGGACATAGTCCTCAAAGTATAACGCGTTTCGGGCAATCATCATTACCCTGTCTGTGTTTATCTGAGCATATATAAATGTAGGAAACAACAATAATGCTGCTAATATCTTTTTAATCATCGGCTTCTGAATACTTTTTAAGTAGAGCAAAAGTAATGCTTTTCATCTATTAAACAGGGATAACGGACAACTTTTTATATTTTTTGATTATTTTATAGGACCCCTCCATGCAGATATTCAGTAGTCTATACACCTTCTTAACACCTATTAACCTCACATTCATTATTAATTTACGATTATTTCGTAGATTTGTAATATGTCCATAAATCAATATATGAAACGGGTTATCCGAAAATTAAAAATACAGAAAGAAAGACACCTGTACAATATTGCAAACAGGAACTCTTTTATACATAAAATAGTATCAACATGAAACAAAAATCACTTCTTTTACTACTACCTTTCCTGCTGCTTTCTTGCAGCGGAAAGAAGAACAGTGACCAGCCGTCCGAAGCAACGGTCCAAATTACAGAACCAGAATTCCCTCAAATCGTACCTTTCGAAACAGGTATCGAAACAGAACGGGAAATACTACTGAGTGAAATAGCCGATTCAATACGGTATATCCCGTTGGAGACAAACAATAAATGCCTGATAAGAGGGTTAAAGGGAACCAATATCATCCAGACAAAAGAGTATTTCTTCCTACCATGGCTCGATAAATTATTTCAGTACACAAAAGATGGTAAATTCATACGGACACTGGGCCGCAAAGGCGGTGGACCAGGTGAATTTAACTGGATCATGCAGATTGACGTGGATGAAGAAAAAGGATTGGTCTACATGCTAACAACTACAGGAAAAATCAATATCTACTCTATGGAAACAGGTAAATTCATCCGTGCAATGAAAGTTCCTAATATAGAAGTTAGTGAGTTTGCGATGTTACGTGTTCAGGATACAATTGCCGCAACATTCATGCGCAATAATAACGGAAGACGAAAAGAACGTATTTACCTTTCCAACCTGAAAGGTGATACGTTGCAAATCTTCAATCGTTGGGACCTATTTGAGCTAAACAGCCAATATCGCTGGATGATCAGTAGTGATATAGATCGTTATATGTTCCATTACGAAAACCACACCTGTTATAAAGAATATTATAACGACACCCTATTCACCGTCACTCCAGAAGCTTTAGAACCCCGATATATATTCCAGATGGGCAAATACTCATTACCGATGGAATGCAGGTTTGAATATCTCGATGGAAACGGAAAGCGTTTTCAGGAAATGGCCGCTCCTTACATACAGTACAGTGCCATAGAGACTGACTCCTACATATTCATGCCTTATTCCAATTGGGCAGGAGAGAAAGCGCGAGAAAGACAAATGGCTATTTACGACAAAAAAGCCAAAAACTGTTTCAAAGTAGCCACAGGCCATATAAAAAATGACTTGACTCCTGGTTTACCATTACGCCCGATAACGGCACTTGACAGCCATACACTGTTATATGTATGGGAAGCTCCTGAACTTTTAGAAAAAGCGGAAGAAACACCTTCCATACTTCAAATCGAACAGTTGAAAGGCTTAAAGGAAGACGATAATCCGGTAATGATGCTGGTATATTTAAAGCAACCATAACCGGGCTCTTTTAAGAAAAACATCAAATAGCCGTTGCAGGATATTTGAAATGCAGTCCTGAAAAGGTAATGGGTAAAATTGATTTATATGATCAACTTTACCCATTGCTTTTTATTCGAAAATCTCAGGTATATCATTTCACCTGCTTCATCTTATAGGAGCTACGAGCCTTTCCTTTCAACATCGTATTCAGTTTTCCTTTTATCATTTGTTTACGCAAAGGAGAAATGTGATCTATGAACATTTTCCCGTCCAAATGGTCAAATTCATGCTGCATAACCCGTGCCAGAAACCCTTTTACCACTTCGTTATGCTCTACAAAATTTTCATCCATATATCGTACGTGAATCTTACTGCCTCTCTTTACAGACTCGTGTATGCCGGGCAGACTAAGACATCCTTCTTCCATGGATACTTCTTCACCCTCCACAACATCAATATGTGCGTTTATATAAGCCTTACGAAAATCCTTGTATTCAGGATAATCTTCTGAAAGCACATCCAGGTTAATAACAACTACGCGGACAGGTAAGCCAATCTGAGGAGCGGCAAGCCCTACCCCATCGGCATGATCCATCGTTTCAAACATATTTTCAATCAGCTCTTTCAGGTTCGGATAATCCGGCGTGATATCCTCCGCCACCTGCCTGAGAACTGGCTGACCATATACATAAATAGGTAAAATCATATCTTATAATTATTCTTTTTAAATATTCTTTCTTCTTACAAACGTTTGCTTTCCAGATAAGACTGCAAAATAATAGTTGCGCTAATTTCATCGACCAATGCCTTGTTCTGTCTGTCTTTTTTCTTAAGCCCGGCTTCAAGCATCGTACGGTGTGCAAGCACAGAAGTAAAACGTTCATCTACATATTCAACGGGAATATCAGGCAAACGTTTTCTTAACGAACGTACAAAAGGCTCTATATTTTTCATATTTTCAGAAACCTCATTATTCATCTGCTTCGGCAAACCTATAATAATGCGTTCCACCGGTTCCTGTTTTACATAATTGGTTATGAAATCCAGAAGTTCATGACTTGATACAGTTGTCAGCCCGTTAGCGATAATCTGCATCGCATCACTCACAGCTATTCCTGTACGTTTTCGCCCGTAATCTATTGCTATTATTCTACTCATATTTGGAGTGCAAAAATACGATTAAAATTTGGATTATTCCCTATTTAACAAACAAAAAGGGTATCCGTTGTGCGGATACCCCTTCCATTATTTATCGGGCTATTGCCTCAATAAAGTTGTATTATTCCAGAATCACAACGCGGTTCAAGAAGTTCTTGCCAAACATGTTGGCAGTTCCACCGAAGCCTACCAGTTCAAGCTGATCCTTGCTTACACCTTCTTTAATAAGTGCATCGTAAACAGCCTGTGCACGAGCTTCAGACAACTTCTGGTTCCACTTGGCGCTACCGGTAGCTTTATCTGCATAACCTGCCACCTTATATTTCTTATCCGGATTAGCCTTCAGGATCTTAGCTGCCAACTGAATATTAACCATACCATAGTCGTCAATCTTAGATTTGCCAATCTGGAAGAAGATAGCACGAGGTCCGGCTACTTCAACTTCCTTCACAACTTCTTTTGTTACAGGTTTCACGTTAGCCAGCGCGTTCTTGGCATCAGCCAAGTCAGACTGAGCCTTAGCCAGTTCGCTTCTGTAACGATTCAGTTCTTCATTGATAGCATTCTGGTCTACCTGAGAACCACAAGATACGAATCTCTTGCCACCAAATGTATAAGTTACACCTGCAGTCAGAGAAACAGCGCCGTCGGTATGGGCAGAGCTAATATTACCGAACGGAGAAGGAGAAACCTCGCCTCTTGCTTCAATGTTGATATCTAAATACTTATTGATATTGAACTGTCCAGCCAAACCAACAGAACCGTTGATCAGTGCATTTACTTTATCCTGATCGCCATAAGCTTTGGCAAATGTCAAACCGGGACCTGCAAAAACAGAAACTGTGAACAAACGGTCCGGATTGTAACCGCCAATAGCATTCGACAAGTTAAACATACCGTCCGCACGCAGAGTGAAGTAATGTTTATTCTTACTCTTAATATAAGTATCGGCAGGTTGTCCGTAGTTAGAATACAAGGTAGTCCATGCGCCAGCCACCTGACCACGGATACCCCAAACCGGATTGAACAGTTTACCAACTGACACATTGATCAGCGGAGTTATGGCTTTACCAAAGCCATAATCAAAGTTGTCCGGGTTTACACAACCCTGAGCGCCAACACCTACACTCACAAAGATATTGTCCTTAAAGCTTTCGCTATAGAACGTCTCTTTAGTCTGAGCAGTAGCTGCAGTAGCACCGGCCAACAATAAAGATAATATTACTAATTTACTTTTCATTGTTTTTTGTTTTTAAATATTTCAACTCTTTTAGTTTCTTATTTGCTCCGACCATTCTGCTTACTTCAAATAAATCTTATATGTAAGCCCGCCGGTAAAATATTTCATTCTTTGCAATTCTACCTGCGCATGCAAATGGTTGAAAAGCAAATAGGTAGCACCAAACGCGAAGTCCTTTGCATCATATTCTGCGATCACTGTCAGATCAGGAGCAAAAGATGGAGCATAAGTGAACCCTCCGGCTAATCCATTCAAGTGGTAATCCACTCTTCGGTTGTACAGATATGACAGATGCACACCTATCTTCTCCTTTCCAACCGGGATATGCTTGGTGGCTGCGACATAAAAACGGCAAAAATAGCCATTACCATCGGCAGAACCTACTTGCCCATCGCCTGACTCAGTATAAGGATCAGAAGTTCCCACTACAACAGCCGGCATATGCTTCCACAATTGTCCTTCTTTCAAAACTCGCAAACGGGCAGAAAAATATCTGTCCTGATTCGTAAACTTCTTCTTTCCAACTTTCCAGTCAATCCCTATAGTCTGCGACTGAAACAGCGTACATGTATAGGCTATTTCGAGCCAGGGAAAGATAGTCACGTTCAAAAAGTAATTATACGTATGGTAGTCCCATGTAGGAGGAGTTATCTCCTTATTTAGAAAATTTCCACCGATCATCACTGTCTTATCCCGTTGCATTTCTGCTGACGGAGCATGGAGCAAACCGGTAGTTCCGTACGTCAACTGAGCCGAAAGTGCCAAATGACAGCAAAGGAACAAGCCCATAAGAAGTATCTTTTTCATCATTACCTGCAATTTCTATACTTTCGGTTCAACTCGTACTTTTTAATTCTCAACAATTACTTTTACCTCTGATTAGTCGTTAGATCCACCACCGGCGTTCGGGTTGAAGCCGTGAGAGTCATGAGAATCGTGAGAATCGTGGCTGTAATAGTTAGGATAGATCATTACGCTGTTCTGGTAAGAAACGATACCTTCATAATATTTGCCAGAGATCAAGAATGTCAGTTTCTTAGAAACCAATTGTCCTTTAACTCTATAGCCAATAATACCATAACCGCTCAATACGCTGATCTTAGCATAACCAACCTTCTGTACGAAACCGGCATTCTTATTCAAAGCTTTAGCAGCATTTGCAAGGAAAGCAGCCTGAATATCAGTAGAAACAGCGCCTTCTGCTCTTGTTGCAGGAGCAGCCACTTCTTTTACATCACCTGTAAGTTCACAACCTTCATTGTAGAAGTAAGGAACCAAGATAGCGGCATCTTTAACAGAGTTTGCAAATTCAAACGGAGTAGTAACCAAGATCGATCCATCAGCCTGAGCTTCAGCAGTAGTAGCTCCAGTAGTAACGTCACCGGTCAACTCTTTTGTAGTTTCCAGACCAGCCTTTTCCTCAGCTGTAGCTGTTGCACCATCCCACATATTCTTAACTGTTTCAGCAGAAGGTTTAGCTTCTTCAGCTGCTTTAGTTACCAATGCTCCGGCTTCAGATTCAGTAACATCAGTCTTAGGATCAGTCGGAGAAACTACCGGAGGAATAGTTGCTGCTTCAACAGAAACCAAAGCAACGTCTACAGTAGCAACACTTGTCTGACCGTCACTAACCTGGTTCAGGTATACTTGTCTTGTTACAGAATAATAACCGGTTGCAGAAACTTCCAAGCTATATCCTTCTGCTTTATAAGTAACTTCTTTGTTGAATGTAGCTCCAACTGATTCGCCACCCAATGTAACTTTAGCAGTAGTCAAAACCTGACCTGTAGTTGCGTCAGTAATAGTACCGGCAATATAATACTTTGCAGGGGCTGGTTTTGTTGCTTCATCAACTTCTGCTTTCTCGTAGCAGCTTGTAAACAGTGTACCGCAAACTGCCAAAACGGCTAACGCTAACTTAGCGCCATTACCGAAAAATTTACTTTTCATTTTCATCTCAATAAAATTAAAAATTTAATAATTCTGATTTTACAAAATATGGATTAAAACTATTATCATTCATTACATTATCACTTGCCTGAGAGTTATACCCTTTACCATATATACGTTCATTACCCGCATTATATTGGAATCCGAAATTATTAGGCATTACTCTTGGGATATACCCCTTTCTCTTATATTTGTATGGAGGCAAAGCTATCTGAAACAAGAAACCTCCATTCAGTCCTTTATTACCTGCATGTTGCACTTTCATTCCATAAAAGCCAATAGAGGCATAGCGAAAATGGCGAACCATATCAAAACGGACTCCATATTCTTCCTCCAAATATCGCTCTCCTTTTAAACTAAACTGTGTATTGTATTTCGGCCAATAGAAATTAGCTCCGATAGAACCGGTCAGAGTCCATTTGGTACCATGATAAAAGGCCCAATCTTCAAAATACCCTCTTCCGGTATACCCGATACGCGCATCTACTGAAAAGCGCTCATCTTTAAAGAAGTGTTTTGCTTTTAAATCACCTCCCCAGCGAAACTTATTAAAAAATCCGACTGAGGCGGTCAGAAATGTGCGTTGAGGCAAACGCACTGTCTGTGACAAAGTCACAAATCCGGGACGGATCTGCTTATACCTTTGACCATAATCATTATAGATAGGGAAAATCACTTGTCCGGTCAGTTTCATTCCCTTCCACAAAGAAACTTCTATGGCAGGAGAGACATTAACCACTATTTCATAGACCTTAGACAAAATATAGTTTCTGAATAATAATTCCGGATATACCACTATATCTACCTTAAACAAAGAACTGTTTTGCTTCTTAATACGTCTTGCTTGCTTCCATCCTTCTCCCAAATCATAACTTACATTCCAGTCGGCCCGATTTGCTTCAGCAATACTATCTCCTTTCATAGGCTGATAATAGAGAGATATCTGAGGTATATTATTGTCCAAAACTATTAACCTACATGGCTTATTTTCGGGTAAACCCATCTTTTGAATCAAATCAACAGCTTTACCTATTCCGACTCCTTCAAGACGATAGGCTGAATTCTGTATCACAAAAACCCGTTCCTCATTATCTTCTGTCCACCCTACATTCTCAAATCCCATTTTCACCAGTGCGTCAACAGTAGCCTCTCCTGTTTGACATACACCTTTTAAAGGGAGTAAACAGAATGATATGAGTAAAATTCTGAGCAAAGTAGCGTCAATTGTTATGTTTTTCCTCATGTAAGGGCTTTTGTGATTCATTTGTTTGCTTTAAAACTTATGTACCCTAAAAATTATAGATACAAAATATGGTGCAAAAATAGACACAATTTTAATAATACCAAAGAGTTTTACATGTTTTTTCGCAGATTTGTATCAGTTTTTTTTCATTCGAACTCCTGCTTACTTAAAAATAGACCAGAAAAACCATTTATAATCTTAAATAATATCCATTATATATTTTAGAATCACTAATAGAGCAAGTTATATAAATAAAGAAGTGATAAAATAAAATAGAAATATATATTAATACTAAATTTCCAATAAAATACCGCTATATTACAAATTTACTAAATCCGGGTAAAATCAAGTAGTAGCTAATCTAACCAAATGCACAATTATTACCAACTAAAACAGAAATGCATCGGAAAGACCAGTATATATATAATAATGTATTCATATATTAATATAAACCTACTATATAAAGCAGTTGAATTAACAATGTTAACTACAAAAGCAGCCAATTATATTCTTAGATTTACGAAGTTAACCTTATGTATTTACGAAGTTAATATCTTGGGTTTACGAAGTTAACTTTAACACTGTGTTAAAGTTAACTTCGTAAACCCAAGATATTAGTATTTAATGTCACTGTTTGTCAACATCTTATGTCTTATTAGCTTTTTATCGTTACTCCACAACATTCAGGCATAAGATTGAGGTTCACATTTTCGCAACTACATACCCGAACCATTTATCACCCTCTCAAGTTATATCCGGAATCAGATCAATAGCTTTCTCTTTACTTTCATCTACTATCTTGGCATATATCTGAGTTGTTTGAATGTTAGTGTGTCCCAGGAGTTTGGACACGGTATAAAGATCAGCCCCAAGAGTAATCATCATCGTAGCATGAGTATGGCGTGCCGAATGAAATGTGATATGTTTTTGAATACCGGCTTTAGCAGCCCATCTTGGCAATATCTCATTGGTCCTTCCTAAACTGATCAGTCCTTTGAATACTTTCTCTGTATCCTGAGCCTTCCCACGGACCGGGAGTTGTTTTAAAGCTTCATTACTCAAAGGAAGCGAAAGGAGTTCCTGAGTTTTCTGCTGTGTCATATGCAGTTCTATTTTCCCTATCTTATTTTTTTTTAGATTTCCCCATGTAAGTGCCACTATATCACTATGTCTCAACCCACAAAAACAACTAAATAGAAAAGCCCTCTTCAAAGTCTTATTATGAAAATCCGTTTGCGATAATGTTTTAACTTCATCAATAGTTAAAAAGGCCCTTTCGGTTCTTTTACGTTTAGGTTTTTCCTCTTTTTTTATCTTATCCATCGGGTTTGAGATTATAATTTCATCAATTATGGCACTATTAAGGCAATAATGAAAAACTTTATAATAATATACCTGAGTATTGGCATTTATATGCTTTATACTTTTGCAATGCTTCTGAGTTGCAGTTTTCAAGTACTCAATAAAGCCGAGTATATACTTTTTATCTATCTGCCTAAGCTTAATACCTAATTTATCATAACGCTGGAGATGATATATCAAAGTATACATAGACACTTTTCTTGAAGTTTTTTCTATATCCCTGTCTGCCAAATACTTTATATAGTCTATCAGTGTTATATCCTTTTTCTCTTTTTGATGGTTAAAGCCATATATTCCATTCTGCAATTCTACAATTCTTTGAGCTTTCACCGCATTAGCAAGCTTCATAGTACTCTGATTTAAATCTTTGTCTTCCCGCGTATGCTCAGGTATTATATATAACTTTAAAAACTCATATTGTCTCTTTCCATCTATATATATATCTAAATATATAGACTCACAACCATTCGACAGACACTTGGTTCTAATTCTAACCGGTTCTTTAATCCTTACTTCTTTTTTCATATTATTTGTTTGCATGTTATTAGTTATAAATATAGACATTATTCCGTTATAAGTAACAAACAGGTAACAAAAGTCTCAGAAAAAAGATTTCTAAAGAAAAATGATTAAACGATATCCGCCTACGAAACTCAAATAAATCTCTGTTTTCTAATCACTTATCAATTTCACAAAGATTCTTTATGAGTCTTAATTAAAGTAGCAGCTCGGTAACATATATACTTCATGAAAGTAAAGATCAATCAGAATCATAATAAACCAAGCAAAAGTGATATCTATATAAAATACTATATATCAATATTATACAATCAAACAGCAAGTAAATCCATATTACGTAAACCCATATATCGATTTCCCGAAAGAAAGCCATGTCGAATTATCGTTTTGAATAACAACGTTCCTCAGATTTCTCTTTATTATCAGCCATCTAAAAAAGACAGTACCATAGATATTAGCAAACAAGACTGGGAAGTCAGCTATAATCTTGGAAATAGCTGGAACAAAGTAAAAAGGAATAAAAAAAAGAATAGCTCTTTGTATAAAGTAGATATCACAATATATCCGGAATTATCACTAAAAAATCTGGTAATAACGCAAATCTATCAAGTACTTTTCAATTTATCACCCGCCATAGAAGTCTCTTTATGGAGAGGGATGAAATTCACCGCTCAAATGGTGATTCCGGTATACAATGACGGATATGCCAGCAGATACGATAAAGTGCATCCGGGTTTCCTTGAACTATCACAAACGGTCCGTTTACCTTATAACTTATGGGCAACACTGTCTGTAGGTAATTTTAATAATAGCCGATATGGCATTGATTTCAACCTGATTCATCATTTCAACGATGAACGTTTCAGCGTAGAAGGACGTATAGGATATACCGGAACCGGATATTGGGAAGGTTTTACCATGCACTACGGCACAAAGATGCGTACAACATGGTCATTGGGAGGAAGTTTCTATTGGCCCCGCTATAATGTAGAACTAAATGCAAGAGTGGAACAATATCTACTGCAAGAAAAGGCGGTCAGAGTAGAAGCAATCCGGCATTTTCGTTATGCCTCTATCGGCTTTTATGCCATGAAAGCCAAGAATGTAAAAGCCAATGGAGGTTTCCGTTTCCAAATAGCCTTACCTCCTTACCGATATAAACGTAAAGGATATATCCCCCGGATCACACCCTCCAACAATATGGGAATGTCCTATAATGCAGGAAATGAACAATATTACTATAAAACTTATCGGCCGGCACCCGATGACAACATAATGAAGAATAATAGTTTTAATCCATATTTTGTAAAATCTGAGTTATTAAATTTTTAATTTTATTGAGATGAAAATGAAAAGTAAATTTTTCGGTAGTAGCGCTAAATTAGCGTTAACCTTGTTAGCAATGTGCGGTATGTTCGCAAGTTGCTACGAAAAAGATGAGATTGATGTACCTAAAGTGACCGAGCCTACAGCAACAACATATCAAGTTGCAGGTATTGTTGCAGATGCTGAAAGCAATGCTGTGATGGATGGTGTAACGGTAACCAATGTTACAAACTCAAAGTCAATGACCACCGCCGCAGACGGTAAGTATGCTTTGGAAGCCAAAGTAGGAGAAACCAACGTAGTGACTTTTGCAAAGAGCGGCTACAAAACAGTGACAAGCTCTGTATTTGTTACCAAACAGGAAAATGGTTCTATCGTTGCCTATACGATTGATGCCAGAATGGAAAAAGGCAAAGAAACAAAACCGACAATGGATGTAGAATATCAGATTGAAGGTTCCGTATTTGATGCAGAAAGTGGTGAAGCCGTAGCTATTAAAGCTGCAACCATTCCGGGAGTACTGACAGCAACCATCCAGAACGGTAACAAATTCACAATGTCTAACGTAAGTCTGGGTCAGCATACAATCTATATTACTGCTGACGGATACAAACCGACTACTGCCAATGTTGCCATCAGTGAAGTAACAGGTCCGGAAGGCGAAGGTATTTTCATTGCAAAAACTCCGGTAACCGTTTCTATGCAGAAAAACGAAGTAGAGATTGCTCCTAAATATTATCTGTCAGGAAACATCTATAATCAAGATGGTGGTATGGTAACCAAGGCTGAAGTTACACTAAACCTTTCAGGATATGAAACTGTCGCAACTGCTTCCAACGGTTTTTATAAGTTCGAAATTCCAGCCGACAAGATAAAAGGGCTGACTAAAGCAACTGTAACAATCCGCCACAATAGCTATAAAATTTATGTATATACCGCATTTATAGCACCGGAAGGTAATGGTCAGGTATCTAACACCGTAGTCAACGTTACACTGATTCTGAAACCTGACACAGAAAAACCTGCTGATGACGATAATGTATTTATCGGCGGTAATGTAGATATCGAACTTCCAACAGAAAATGCCGTAGAAGCTGCTCCGGAAAAAGCAGAAGGTGAAAAAGTACCGAGCAAGTCTGCAGTAGAAGAATCAATCAACAAGGTATTGGAAGCTACAGGATCGGATATCAAGATCACTCCGGCACAAGCAGAGCAAGTGGTTAACACCATGGAGAAATACATCGCTAACGGAACTTTGACAGAAATCGATAAAGTAGCAGTTCTTCCGATCGAAAAAGAAACTACTTTCGAACTGAAATCTAAAGTGATCGATACCAATAACGACAAAGAAGAGATGGTTACTGACGAAATTGTTCTTCCGGCCAACACAGTGGTTATCTTCACAAGCGGCGTGGCAAGTACTCTGAACATCAGCCGCACCGACGAAGGTAAGGAAGGTGCTTCTATCCGCGAATATGACGGTACTCCTACCGGTACTATCTTCGTTACTCCGATGGAAGTGAAGTTCACACCTGCAGTTGTTGTTGCTCAGGGAGAAACTCCTGAAGTTGCACTGGCTACTCTCTACTTCAACGAAAAGACCAGCACTTGGGAAGCTGAAGAAAACTACGCAACTTATCAAAATGGTGTATTTGTAGGCAATGTTCACCACTTCTCTAAGTTTAAATTCGGTTTTGAAGAAGCTGACAGCCAAGCTGATGCAGAAGCTGCATTAGACACTATGAATTTTGATAAGGCATGCTACACTGAAGGTGAAACAGCTAAAGTAAAAATGGAAATCAACTGGAAGGGTGGCATCAAGTGCGAAAACGGTGCTTCTGTAGAAGAAATCGTTAAGAAAGCTCATTCTTCTTTGACCTCAACCACCATCAAGATGGTTGCTGCTGCTTTGGAAGAAGCTATTAAAGATGACAACGCTAATGTTACTCCGGGAGCAGCCTTTACTACAGATACAAAATTCACATACGAACTGGAAGTGCCCGCTTACACACAGTTGACCGGTTTCAAGGTAACAAGAAACGTTATCAAAACGACTTATACATTACCGTTTGCCGTTTACAACAAAGCGACCAAAGCTATTGAAAAGAAAACAGCTACAGTTACAATCAGCAAGGTTTCTTCAGTAGTAGTGGAAACTATAGAAGCAATCGGTCACGGACATGGTCACGGACACGGTGATGATCTGAATGCCGGTGGTGGTATCATCATCTCTGAATAATTGAGAAAATAAATGTAGTAATTGAAATCATTGAACCGAAAGCGTAGAGAATGTATACAATAAATTTAAAACGAATCTTCATCGTATCGCTATTTATAGCTATACCCTTTATGCTTTCGGCTCAATTGACCTACGGTACTACGGGATTACTGCATGCCCCTTCGGCAGAGATGCAAAAGGATAAAACAGTGATGCTGGGTGCTAACTTTATGAATAAGGAGATAACTCCTCCGACGTGGTATTATCATACGTACAATTACTACCTGAATGTAACCATTCTACCTTGGATGGAAGTGGCATATACTTGTACTTTGTTCAAGGCAGAAGCTCTTGGATTAAAGCCTTATGGTTACTCAGGGTTCACCAATCAGGACCGGTATTTTTCTCTCAGATTACGGGCATTGAAAGAGGGACAGTTCTGGAAATACATGCCCGCTGTGGTAATAGGAACCTCCGATCCTTTTACCTCGTCCGGTGACGGAGTTGTCGCCCCGACCGAAGGTAACGGATATTTCAGCCGTTTCTATGTCGCAGCCACCAAACATATCCGATTGGGATCAGAGACAATAGGAGTACACCTCTCCTACCTTTATAACAAACGGATAGAATACAAACTGAATGGGATCGCGGCAGGTATCAGCTACAATCCGTCTTTCCATCCGCAATTGAGATTGATTGCCGAATATGATTCGAAAGATTTTGCGTTAGGTGCCACCTATTTGCTTTTCAACCATCTACACGCACAAGTGGAATTACAAAAGATGAAGTACGTTACGGGAGGATTGACACTCCAGTTCCGCTTGTCAGGGAAAAATGGAATAAAAAAGCAAAAACGAAACAAAGAGTTAAAATAAAAAATGAAATAACATGAAAAGTAGAATAGCAATATTGTCTTTACTGTTGACAGGCGCAGCCATCTCCGCCTCAGCCCAGACCAAAGAGCATTATTATAGCGAGAAAGCTAAAGATAATATCTTTATCAGTGTGGGTGTGGGAGCACAGGGATGTGTAAACCCTGACAACTTTGATTATGGCTTCGGACATGCCATAACTCCGCTGATCCACGCATCAGTCGGTAAACTGTTCAACCCTATCTGGGGTATCCGCGGTCAGGTAGCCGGATGCTGGAGCACATTATACTCCGAATACGGCATGCCGGAAGGAGAATATAACAAAATGAAGAATAAAAAGTACTTCACTTTGCGTGCCGACGGATTGTTCAATTTGTCAAATGCCATCGGAGGCTACAACCCCGACCGTTTGTTCACCGTATCAGTGTTTGCCGGTCCGGGACTTACGTTTGCCAAGGCTTATGGCAACCAGGATAAACTGGATGCACTGATTAATGGTTCTGTTGGTCTGATGGGACAATTTAACATCAACAAATACCTGGACATTAATGTAGAGGCAAGAGGAGAAGTTTCCCCTTCCGTATTCGGACGCTATAGCTCAGCTCATACGGATGGCGCTGTTTCTCTGACAGCAGGTGTTACTTACACATTCGGAGGTAAGAGATTCGTATCTTGTGGTGCCCAGGTAGACCAAAGTGCTATTAACGAAGAGTTGAATCGTTACAGAAGTGAATTGTCAAAAGCTCAGTCTGACTTGGCTGATGCTAAGAACGCACTGGCTAACGTGAAACCTGTAACAAAAGAAGTTGTAAAAGAAGTTGAAGTAGCCGGTCCTCGTGCTGTTTTCTTCCAGATTGGCAAATCTAAAATCGATGACTACGGCATGGTTAACATCCAGTTGGCAGCTAAGATCCTGAAGGCTAATCCGGATAAGAAATACAAAGTGGCAGGCTATGCAGATGAAGCTACCGGTAGTGCAAAGTGGAACCAGAAACTATCTGAAGCACGTGCCCAAGCTGTATATGACGCTCTTATCAAAGAAGGCGTAAGCAAAGATCAACTGGAACTCATCGGTTTCGGTGGAACTGCCAACATGTTTGGCAAGAACTTCCTGAACCGTGTTGTAATTTTAGAATAATAGGGTTTCGATTTCCTAATAGAGCGGGAAACAAATTGCTCTATACTTTGAAAAGGTACGTCGCTGAGACGTACCTTTTTTCTTGCCTTGTCAAGTCATGACTCCCCGCTCCGGAATATTTTCTTCCAATGTAAACTAACAAAAAAAGATGTGTCCATTATTCATGAACACATCTTCGCTTATCCTTTTCGTCTGACAGAGTCCTAATATACTAACTTCACATTGTCAATATAGAGCGAGTTTCCAGGCGATCCGATATATGCACCACCATGACTGGACGTAAACTGGAGTACCATATGTGTCGGTACATCGTCAGCTTCTCCCCATGCTACTTCATGGATTGGGACACTCTCCCCCTTACTGTTCACCGTAAAATACTCAGAAGCCTGAAGACGCATCATATGAGCCTTATATGCCGGATCATTAGTTATATCGCCATACATAATATTGTAAGTGGCACCATTTTTCCAATCAGTCGAATGATAATAATAGTTCACCATTGTCCCGATACGTTTGGCATATACATTCCCTTTGGCATCCTCCCAACGTTTCTGCAACAACAAAATAACAGCAGGGAAATCCTTGCCCGGCACGTCTGTTATCTTACTGAATCCCGTTGCCCGTATGCGGTTTTCACGATCGGACATTTTCACTTTATAGTCAAACTGGATAGCTGACGGACGTTCGGTAAACGGCACTCCCATCTGTAACATTTTATTGGGATTCTTAGTGCTTTTAATCGGTTCATGTACTGTCCCCAGAAACATAGATCCTGCCGCCAGAACTGTGATATCTACAATTCCGAGCACTTTCACACTCTCCATACGGGTATCCAGACGTGCACAAAAGCCATCTCCTCTTGCTTCAGGAAACACCGAAGTATTGGTCTTCGTAATCCCTGACACGCGTGCCATAACGTTAGAAGTAGCCCATGGAGACCCTCCTTTATTCGTATAAGGTTTCGCACCTACAATGGTTTCCGTAGGTCCAATGGCATATACTTTTTTGGTATTTCCACCAATAATACCCGATTCTTTTATCTCACGTGTCACCCACTGATCCATATTCCCAAAAGAGAACATCTCCACCTTCTGCTGCGCCACAGCAGGAGCAGAACACAAAGTTACCAGACCTGCCACCCATAAGCGATATGTCTTCTGAATCATCTTTCCTCCTTTCTTTTATAAACTATAATCCCATTGCTTCAGTGCAAAATCCCAATGATCCTGCACCAGTTGAACAGTACGGTCATCATACTTATATTTGTTTTTCTTATATCCTTTTTTACCTCCCACATACTTTTCTATTGCACCACGTGCTTCGGAGAATCCGGGAATATCCAAAGCATGATAAATATTCTCAGTCATTCCCATAGCGTCTGCCTCAAAATCCTCAAATTTCACTTCCATCAGGTTTCCCTTGGGAATGAACTGCTTATCAGCTTCATATTTATGGTACAATTTAGCATAAATGGAAAGAATATTGTCCTCCAACTCGGCGGGAGTAATATCCTGCAATTTCAATGGCTGAATCGTATTGGTAAAGAAACTCCGTGTAGATTCAAATACTGTATACGGATTGCGCATCAGATAAACAAACTTCGCATTGGGGAACATTTTCACCAGCTCCTTCACCCGTCCTGTATGAGGGGGATTCTTACTGAGAAACTGGGTACCTTGCGTATTCCATAAAGAAATCTTGATCAACTTGGTAAATGTCTCCTCAAAAACCTTCAATTCAGCTTCGCTGATATCATCAAAAAGCAAATATTTATCAGCATATTCTTGCTGGTATTTGGGTAGGAACCAGAAATTATAGTAGGTATAAGGCATCATATTGGCAAGTGCGAACTCTTCTTCCTGCGGTAAATCGACGGCCAGTTCCATATTATCCGTCGGACGCTTATCCGGCATAAGCCAACTCATATTTTTCTTGAAGAACGGCTGGCCCCACATCATTAAATGTGGAAATACGGTTTGATAAGTCGTGTTATAGCCGAAATGTGTATCGCATGAAAAAACATTGTGCACAAAAGTAGTTCCACTACGCCAGTGACCAAGAATAAAAACCGGATCATGCTCTAATGGTTTATCTGCCAGTATCTTCTCATAACGCTTATCCTGAAGAGGGGCCAAAGTAGACAGTAAACGGCAAACAGCCTTTGTCAGACGATATTTACCTTTATAGGGCGCATCGACCTCCCTTCCTCCCGTAATAGCTTTAAATGTTTGCCAGTCTGCACCCACCAGAGTATTTATAGGAAGTTTATTAAATTCAAGTAATCCCATAATAATGTGTTAGTTGTTAATGTGTCAACAGGCCGTAACCAGCCCGTCGGCACATCGAATCATTATTTACTTTTCTATTCTGACTTCGAAACCTTGTTCACTCAACGATTTCACAGCCTTTTCAATCGCTTCATAATGCTCAGTCGTTATGCCCAGTTTTGGCAGGTTCAGAACCGGAAGATCATCAGAAGCATTCATGTCTTTCCTTTCAACCCGATCGATAATCATCCCCACAGCACTGGTATTATTGGTAATCGGATCAATCAGAATGAACGAGCCACACGATTTATTCTTCTGATACGGATCAAAGAACAACTCTTTGGCTGTAGTAAACACCACACGTGCTATTTCGTTCAAAGAAAGGAAAGGGACAGATGAATGTTCCATCGTATTGACATCCACTTTATACTTAATGCTATCAATACGGGTACGGCTAACGTTCGTTGTCTGTTTGATAAAGAACGATTTGTTGACATCCATCGGTTCTTCATCCATCCACACCAACATCGCTTCAAAATTACGGTCTACAATAGGCAGGTTGTCCGGATGAACCAACATTTCTCCTCTCGATACATCTATTTCATCTTCAAGTGTCAGTGTAACCGACTGTGGAGGAAAAGCATACTCCTGTTCACCATCAAAAGTAACAATACTCTTAACATGAGATACCTTACCGGAAGGCAAAGCCATCACTTTATCCCCTTTACGTATAACACCGGATGCCACCTTACCGCAAAATCCGCGGAAGTCAAGATTCGGACGAAGTACATATTGTACGGGAAAGCGGAAATCATCAAAATTATTATCACTGTCGATATGCACCGTTTCCAGAAAATCGAGTAAGGAGAGTCCTTCGTACCACGGAGTTCTTTCCGACCTATCCACCACATTGTCTCCATCGAGTGCCGAAAGAGGAATGCAGGTTACGTCAGGAATCCCCAGAGGAGCTACAAACTTTTTATACTCTGTTACTATTTCGTTGAAACGCTCTTCCGAAAAATCGACCAAGTCCATCTTATTGACTGCCAACACCACATGCTTGATTCCCAACAAAGAAACCAGGAAGGTATGACGTCTTGTCTGAGTGATCACTCCCATGCGGGCATCTACCAGAATAATAGCCAGATTGGCCGTAGAACCACCGGTTATCATATTACGGGTATACTGTTCGTGCCCCGGAGTGTCAGCAATGATAAATTTGCGGTTATTGGTAGAGAAGTAACGATAGGCCACATCAATCGTAATGCCTTGTTCGCGTTCGGCCTTCAGCCCATCCAGCAACAGAGCATAATCAATGTGTTCTCCTGCATTACCCAACCGTTTACTATCGCGTTCCAGCGCATCGAGCTGGTCTTCATACAATTTCTTGCTATCGAACAGCAGACGCCCGATCAATGTAGACTTTCCATCGTCTACCGAACCTGCCGTCAACAGACGCAGCAAATCTTTCTGTTCGTCTTTATCCAGAAATGCTTTTATATCTAATTTATCTGCCATAGTTGTAATATTTAAAAATATCCTTCGCGTTTCTTCTGTTCCATGCTACCTTCCTGGTCGAAATCAATAACGCGGGTTGTACGTTCGCTCTTGGTAGTAGTCATCATCTCTTCCACAATCTTCTCAATGGTGTCGGCTTCGCTCTCGACAGCACCTGTCAACGGCCAGCACCCCAACGTACGGAAACGTACCATTTTCATCTCAATCTGATCACGGTATTTCTCCGGCAGACGCTCATCATCAGCCATAATCAGATTTCCGTCCATCTGCACCACAGGACGCTCCTTGGCATAATACAATGGTACAATCGGAATATTCTCCAAGCGAATGTATTGCCAGATATCCAGCTCGGTCCAGTTGCTCAACGGAAACACACGTATGCTTTCACCTTTATGTACGCGGGCATTGTAAATATCCCACAGTTCCGGACGCTGGTTTTTAGGATCCCATTGATGAAACTTATCACGAAAAGAGAATATGCGCTCTTTGGCACGTGATTTTTCTTCATCACGGCGGGCACCGCCAAATGCGGCATCAAATTTATATTTATCGAGTGCACGCAATAAAGCTTGTGTTTTCATCAGGTCGGTATGTACCTTACTTCCATGTGTAAACGGTCCTACTCCCGCATGAAAAGCTTCCATATTGCTTTCCACAATCAGATTCCAACCATACTTTTTAGCATATTCATCACGGAACTGAATCATTTCCTTAAATTTCCATTTAGAATCGATGTGCATTAAAGGAAACGGCACCTTGCCCGGATAGAAAGCTTTCTCGGCGAGGCGTACCATGACCGAAGAATCCTTTCCGATGCTATACAGCATAACCGGATTCTCAAACTCCGCCGCCACTTCGCGGATAATGTGAATGGACTCGGCTTCGAGTTCCTTTAAGTGGCTTAATTTATATTCCTCTTTCATTGTTATGATTATTTCTTCATCTATATTCTATTCATGTCTGCTCACACGGGGCAATACAATGTCCAACAGACGCTTGACTGACTCTTCAAGTGAAAGTGTTGAAGTATCAAGTGACAAGGCCGGATGCTCCGGAGCCTCAAATGGGGCGGATATCCCGGTAAAGTTTTTTATTTCTCCTCTGCGGGCCTTGGCATACAACCCCTTCACATCGCGTTTCTCACATTCGGCAAGCGGAGTGCTGACAAATACTTCTAAAAAATCATCTTGCCCGATAATGCGGGCTGCCATCTCGCGGATATCATTATTAGGACTGATAAAAGCAGCAATCGTAATAATACCGGTATCAATAAAAAGTTTGGAAACCTCAGCTATACGACGAATATTTTCCACCCTGTCGGCTTCAGAAAAGCCTAAATTATTGTTTATCCCCGTACGGATGTTATCTCCGTCCAGGATACGGCACAACAATCCACGTTTATGCAATTCGCGTTCCAAAGCAATTGCAATCGTACTTTTGCCCGATCCGCTCAGACCGGTAAACCAAATCATCACGCCATGCTGCCTCAGGAGTCCTTCTTTATCCTGCCGGGTCAGCATCCGGTCGAATATTGGATATATGTTATTATTTTCTTCCATTATAATATGTTAGATGTTGTTTCAGTCATTAAAACGGCCAGATTAAAGGAATCAGGAAAATAGAAATCAGGAATGTTATAAGATTTAAAGGTAATCCGATACGGACAAAATCCATAAACTTATAGTTACCGATACCTTGTACGATCAGGTTAGTCTGATAACCAATCGGTGTAGAGAAACTGGCCGATGCAGCCATACAAATGACCACAAAGAACGGCATCGGATCGACTCCCAACTGGGTTGAAAGCGACAAAGCCAACGGAAAAGCCAACGCAGCGGCCGCATTGTTTGTAATCAGTTCCGTAAACAGATTGGTAATAATAAATAGAACCGCCAGCAATACATGGGGACCGTAATCATCGCTCATGCCGATTATGAACTCTGCCACCTTATCGGCCACTCCCGAGTTCACCATTGCCTTACTGATGGCAAAAGCACAAGCGATCGTTATCAAAATATCCCACGAAATATATTTAGTGTACTTGCGTGCCGGGAAGATTTTAGTCCAGGCCATGATAATAGTAGTAACGGAAACAAAGAAAAACATATCCAGTTTCATGTCCGGAAACATTTCCTTCACTATTGGAAGTTCTCCGACAGTAGCACCTGCTATCATCAGAATCAACAGAATCAATGCAAACCAGCGTTTCCCTTTTCCCGGTACAGGTTCGTTATCATTGCCGTTGGCTAACAACACAAACACGGAAGATTCTCCCCAAGTAGGAATAAATGTATCATCTGCCATCACTACCAATGTATCACCTTCACGCAAAACAACCTCTTCCAGGTTATTGACGAACCGCTGTCCGTTGCGTTTCTTGATTTCTTTGACCTCAGCACCATAATGACGCTTGAAATTAAACTCACCCAACGTTTTATTAATACCCGGAAAACGGGCACCAAGCACAGCTTCCACCCGGTGGAGTTTATCTCCTTCTTCTATTTCCTCATCAGGTACGGCCGTATCGGGACGTGCATCAGGGAGCAACTTTTTAGAAAAAGCAAACAGATAAATGATGCCGGCAATTGCAATAAAGATCCCCACTTTACCCAATTCAAACATCGTAAATCCTTCATGTCCGGATTCCAGTATCATTCCGTGCACAACCAAGTTGGTAGACGTACCGATCAAAGTACAAATACCTCCCAATATAGTCACATACGAAAGAGGAATTAAGAATTTGGTAGCAGGTAAGTGGACGGTACGCGCCCATCGTTTAATGATTGGAGCAAAAATAACAACAACCGGAGTATTATTCAAAAAAGCCGAAATAAAGGCAACGGAAGGTAATAAACGCAATTGTGCCCTGAATACCGTCGTTCGCTTCTGAGGAAGCAACTTTTTAATGACCTGCCCCAACGCTCCCGACTGGCGGATACCCTCGCTTACCAAAAAAAGCAGGGCCACGGTTATCATCCCTTTATTACTGAATCCCTCGAGCATCTCCTTCGGAGTCAAAATACCTGCACAGAGAAACAACACCACTACTGAAAAAAGTATCATGCCGGGACGCATCTTGTCCAGAATCAAAGCAATAACCATCCCCAATAAGGATAATAACACAAACGCAATTTCAAATGTCATAAACGCAAACAATTAATGGTTTATCTTCTCTTCTCAACAATAAACCAAGGATTCAGCAAATTTTCTTTATTATACTGCAAGGGAACATCTTTTTTATCCGCCTGATAAACCTCCATTCCCGCAGCACGTGCTATGGCATGTCCGGCAGCAGTATCCCACTCCATAGTAGGAGCAAAACGAGGATAAACATCCGCTTTACCTTCAGCAACCAAACATATTTTAATAGAACTGCCACTGGATATCAACTCCACATCGCCGTGTTTCTGCTTCAATGCCTCAATGTATGTCTCTGTCTCCGGAGTCAGATGTGAACGGGAAGCAACAACCACAAATTGATTTTGCCGACCGCCCTGCGGTAGCCGTACGGAAGCGGCAATCAATTTATCAAGTGTGGCATTATCCTCTAAAGCTGTAATATCCGACAATTTATAAGCACCGATCTCTTCACCGGCAAAATAGAGTTCTTTTTTCACCGGCAGATAAATAACTCCGATAATAGGAACCCCCGCTTTCACCAAAGCTATGTTCACTGTAAATTCACCGTTTCGCTTGATAAATTCTTTCGTACCATCCAAAGGATCGACAATCCACAACATTTCCCACTTACGACGGGTATCATAATCCAAATGTCTCCCTTCTTCGCTCAGAACAGGAAAAGGAGTTTCATTCAAAATAGTGGAAATTATTATATGTGCTTTCCGGTCAGCAATGGTCAAAGGAGAATTGTCAGCTTTCCGCTCTATTTCGAAGTCCGAAGCCGGATCGGTATAAATAGACAATATCTCCTCTCCTGCTTTCAGGGCTGCATCAACAGCAATAAATAAGTATTTATGTTCCATTTTATTACGCAATTAAAACCTTGTTTCCGACAAGGCGTAAAATCCCCAGGTAAATAGAGACACAAAAGTAAAAACTTTATCTCTTTAAAAAGTTTTTAAATAGCTAATTATAACTTCTTTTAGTAGAAACCGGCAAAACCCTAAAAAACCTTTCATATCAAAAAAACTATTCAGCTATACCTCCAATTTTTTATATGACACAGACAGTGCTAAAAAGAAGCTTCAAAGATAAAACATACGCTCCAAACAACTTCTCTGACGGAGCGTACAAATTAACATTGTTAATTCCTCTTTTGTATCATTTGCTTTCCATTCACAAACATCAAACCTTTTGCATTAAAAAGACTTGATATTTACCCACAAAAGACTTGGTTTAACACAATGTTAAACCAAGTCTTTTCCAAGCTTAAAACAAGCACCGCCATATCACTGGTTATAAGCAAAATAGTACAATACAGCCTTCTTTATCTAAAGAATCTTTATCTTATAGTTTCGGAAAAGATAATTGCTATTTAAGCAAGTAGCAACTCTCCCATCTGAATATATGAAAATAACGAACGGTAATTATACAGCTTAAAAGATGATTTATATAAAGAGTTTGCAAGCCTCTTGCGAGTATTAGACTTTTTTAATAACTTCACGCCGTACTCCGCAAGGATTACGAAACCAACCTATTAAGATTTAAAATCAAAAAAAAGAAAACACCAATAACTGATTATCAAAACCTACCACAATGAAGAAAAGCATTATTCTGCTATTTATCAGTCTACTTTTATCCCCGCTATGCATTAAAGCGCATCAGCCAGAATTCTCCACCGCCGGATTTTTCCGATTGGCCGATTCCGGTCGGGAGATCTATTCCATGAATCCTGCATGGCGCTTTTATAAAGGAAATTGCGTTGGCGCCGAAGCTGTTAATTTCAACGATCGATCATGGGAGGTAGTTTCCTTGCCCCATGGCATCGAATACTTGCCTACTGAAGCCAGCGGCTGTGTTAATTACCAAGGTGAAGTATGGTATCGCAAACATTTTACACCGGATGCAACCTTGAAAGGCAAGAAATTATTTCTACACTTTGAAGCCATCATGGGTAAAAGTAAAATATATGTAAACGGTAAACTGCTATCCGAACACTTTGGAGGTTATCTACCCGCAGTTGTCGATGTGACGGATGCCCTGGAATTTGGCAAAGACAACCTGATTGCCGTATGGGCCGACAATAGCAATGACCCTAATTATCCCCCCGGAAAACAACAGGAAGTGCTGGATTTCACTTATTTCGGAGGAATATACCGGGACTGCTGGCTGGTGGCACATAATCAGATATTCATTACCGATCCGAATTATGAAAACGAAGAAGCAGGCGGAGGATTATTTGTCGCTTATGACAATGTATCGGATCTCTCGGCCGAAGTATTGCTCAAAATACAGATTCGGAACTCCGGAAAAAAAACTTTTAAAGGAGTCGTCGAATACGAGCTTCAACAACCGGACGGACAACAAATAGCTTTTCTGAATTCCGTCATTCGTGTCAAATCCGGTAAGGCAGCCAGTTCATCTGATAAGCTGACGGTAAAAAATCCAATGTTGTGGAGCCCGGAGACACCTACACTATACAATCTGATTGTCCGCGTTCGTGACGAACAGGGCAACGTAATAGACGGATACCGCCGCCGAATCGGAATCCGCAGCATCGAATTCAAGGGAGAAGCCGGATTCTGGCTGAACGGAAAACCTTATGAAACACCATTGATAGGAGCTAACCGCCATCAGGACTTCGCGATAGTGGGCAATGCAGTGCCAAACAGCATTCACTGGCGCGATGCCAAAAAGCTGAGAGATGCAGGGATGAAAGTAATTCGTAATGCACATTGCCCGCAAGACCCGGCTTTCATGGATGCTTGCGATGAACTTGGACTGTTTGTAATTGTCAATACACCGGGCTGGCAATTCTGGAACGATGCCCCTGTCTTTGCGCAACGGGTATACAGTGACATCCGGAATATGGTTCGACGGGACCGCAACCATCCCTGCGTATGGATGTGGGAACCAATCCTGAACGAAACCTGGTACCCGGCCGACTTTGCCCGGAATGCACATGATATAGTAAAAGCAGAGTATCCGTATCCATATTGTTACAGCGGATGTGATAGTGAAGCCAAAGGAAAAGAGCATTTCCAAATACTTTTCACCCATCCGCTCAATGGAGGCGGAGGAGCCTACTCAACCAACCATATCAAGAAACAGATCACTTACTTCACACGCGAATGGGGTGATAATGTGGATGACTGGAATTCTCACAACTCTCCCAGCCGGGTGGCACGCAACTGGGGTGAACAAGCCATGCTTATACAAGCGCAACATTATGCTTGCCCACCTTACAAATACACCAGTTATGATGCTTTATACCGTACCCCCCGGCAACATATAGGAGGCTGTTTATGGCATTCGTTCGACCATCAACGCGGTTATCACCCCGATCCGTTCTACGGAGGTGTGATGGATGTATTCCGACAACCCAAGTATTCTTACTATATGTTTATGTCCCAACGATCTCCCCGGAAAGAGAAGCGTCTTTTCAAGACAGGTCCGATGGTTTATATCGCCCATGAAATGACCCCGTTCTCCGGTAAAGATGTCACAGTCTATTCTAACTGCGACGAAGTGAGACTTACTTATCTCAAAGGTGGAAAAACACAAACCTATGTCCGCACCCCGGAGAAAGAAGGGATGCCTTACCCCATCATTACTTTCAAAGACGCATACGACTTTATGCAAGACAAAGCATTGTCACGCCAGGGCAAACAGGCCGAGGTATACTTATTGGCAGAAGGGCTGATAGACGGCAAAGTAGTAGCTACGCATAAAGTTTATCCGGCACGACGACCGGAAAAACTACTCTTATGGATAGATAATGAAGGAGTAGATCTGAAGGCAGATGGTTCTGACTTTGTCACTGTTATAGCTGCCGTTGCCGACAAGAATGGTAATATCAAACGTTTGAATAACTATACCATCAAATTCCAGGTAGAAGGTGAAGGACGTATCTTAGGCGGCGCAAATAACTTGGCTAACCCGGCATCTGTTCGTTGGGGAACGGCTCCGGTACTGATTCAATCTACTTTAAAACCCGGCAAAATCAAAATCACGGCCAGTGTTTTATTCGAAGGGTCACAAATGCCAAGTAGTGCCGTATTAGAATTAGAAAGTAAACCGGGAACCTTCCCTCAAATTTACAGTCAGGAAGAATCTGCATTTATTCCGGCCTTTACCGGACAAGGAACAAACAGTCTAACTCTAAAGTCAGAAACACAACTGGAAAAAGAGAGATTGCAGAAAGCTAAGAATGCCGAAAAACTGAAAGAAGTAGAACAGCAACAGGAGGAGTTCGGCGAAAAGAAATAATCACATCACTATTTGAAAAAGGCAGTAACTTCACAGTTACTGCCTTTATCCGGGAGCAAACATCTGTTGCTCCCGAAATTACCAAAAAGAATTTCTTTATTAATAGATTCTATATAACAACCAGGCACCCTGGAAGTCTTTTCTATTAGGATATTTAGCCTTGAAAGCATCACGTGCCTGTGCAGCAGAAGCTCTATCGGCAAATGTATTTACAATCACACGATACATGGCTGTTTCAGCATTAAAAGCAATAGTTGCATTATAACCTTCTTTATCCAAAAAATCTTTCAGACCTTCTGCATTTGCTTTCAAACCAAAACTACCGCATACTACGCTATAATCTTTCAATCCATCGGCACCTGAAACCACTGTTACCTTTTCCTGACGAACGCCTGCAGCATTATCAACAGCTTTTTTAGTTTCTACCGGAGCAGTAACCACCGGAGTGACCTCTACGGGAGCTTCTACCTGCGGTTCAGCCAATTCCTGTTGTTTAGCTTTCTCGTATGCCTTTTTATAAGCGCTTTCGCTGGATTTACATGAAGCAAATGCCAAGGCAACGCATACGCCCATCCCTAATACTACTAATTTTTTCATAATCTATACACATTTAGTTAATAATTTCGTATCCACTGTTTGAAGGGGACAAAATAATAGAATTTTTATCACCCCACAAAACAATCTTCCTAAAAAACACCTTTTCAGAAATCTCAGCAATCCTTTTTCCTATAAGAAATCGTACCGGTGGCCTGATAAGTGGGCATCACCAATACCTCGGCTATCTGTATATGCTCGGGGGCAGAAGCAGCATAATAAACGGTTTCAGCAATGTCATCTCCGGTCAGCGGACGAATGCCCTTATAAAAAGCATCGGCAGCATCTTTATCTCCACGATAACGGACGACCGTAAAATTAGTTTCCACCATTCCCGGTTTTATATTCGTAACCCGCAGGGGAGTATCTACCAAATCGATCCGCAGACCGTCCGAAAGTGCTTTGACGGCAGCCTTAGTAGCGCAATACACACTTCCACCGGGATAGGCTGCATCACCGGCTATCGAACCGATATTAATAATATGCCCGCGGCTACGCTCCACCATTCCGGGAACCACCATACGCGTGATAGCCAACAATGCCTTAATATTGGTATCAATCATAATATCCCATTCGTCCAAATTTCCTTCAAACTCTTTGTCCACTCCAATCACAAGACCGGCGTTATTCACCAACACATCGATATTTTTCCACTCTTCCGGTAAAGAGGCCAATGCTGCGGAAGCCGCTTTGCGGTCACGTACATCAAACGGCAACAAACAGACACGCACCCCATATTTAGTTTCCAGTTCCTTTTTCAGTTCTTCCAGCTTTGCCACATTACGGGCATTCAAGATCAAGTCCGAACCCTGTGAAGCAAACTTACGTGCACAGCCTTCACCAATACCGCTGCTTGCTCCTGTTATAAAAACGATTTTACCTTTCATTTCTCATATATTAATTTAGATTTCCCATATAATGAGACACAAAAGTACGCTTAAACCTCCGATGATATGCCCTACACCTTAGTTAAATAAGATTAAAGCATTACAGAAAAAAGGATTTACGTCTTACTATTGACCTATCTTTGTGCTATATAACATAACAGAGCCGAGAGGCTCATTCAATTATTGTACATGACATTTGAAAATTTGAATTTGATAGAGCCTATTTTAAAGGCTTTAAGACAAGAGGGTTACACCTCTCCCACCCCGATACAAGAACAGTCAATCCCCATTTTACTTCAAGGAAAAGATCTATTAGGTTGCGCTCAGACAGGCACCGGTAAAACGGCGGCTTTTTCTATCCCTATCTTGCAAAAATTGTATAAAACGGACCATCGCAAAGGGATCAAAGCATTAGTGCTGACACCAACCCGGGAACTTGCGATACAGATTGGTGAAAGTTTTGAAGCATATGGCCGTTACACCGGTCTGAAACATGCCGTTATTTTCGGCGGAGTAGGACAGAAACCACAGACCGACGCTTTACGGGGGGGGATACAGATATTGGTTGCAACTCCGGGCAGATTATTGGATTTGATATCACAAGGATTCGTTTCCTTGAATTCACTTGACTTTTTTGTTTTGGACGAAGCAGACCGAATGCTCGACATGGGATTTATCCATGATATCAAACGCATTCTGAAACTGCTTCCGACGAAAAGACAGACTCTGTTCTTCTCGGCTACCATGCCACCGGAAATAGAGACACTGGCAAACTCGATGTTGACAAAACCGGAAAAAGTGGAGGTAACCCCGGCTTCTTCGACTGTGGATATCATCTCTCAACAAGTTTATTTTGTCGAGAAAAAAGAAAAAAAAGACCTGCTGATTCACTTGCTGAAAGACGCCTCTATCGAGTCGGTACTTATTTTCACACGCACCAAATACGGAGCTGATAAACTGGCACGTATATTGACCAAAGCCGGCATCGGCGCAGAAGCGATTCACGGCAACAAAACCCAGAATGCCCGCCAACGGGCCTTGACCAACTTCAAGAATCACACCCTACGCGCCTTGATAGCAACCGATATCGCCGCACGAGGCATCGACGTAGATCAGCTATCGCACGTGATCAATTATGAGTTACCCAATGTACCGGAAACTTATGTGCATCGCATCGGACGGACAGGACGTGCCGGACATGAAGGTGTAGCCATCTCTTTCTGCGAATCAGAAGAACTTCCCTACCTGAAAGACATTCAAAAACTGATAGGGAAAAACATTCCTGTAGTGAAAGAACATCCGTTTGTCACTGCCGAAGGCGCCAAAGCTCAGGAAGAAAAACAAGAAGAGATTAAGGTCAAAGCAAAAGCCAACAAAGTATACCGTGGAAGTCGGGCGAACGGTGACTTCTGGAGACGGAAAAAACAAAAGCCTAACCAGCCTTCTTCTAATAAGCAAGAAAAAAGGAAATAATCCGTTGGCAATAGGGCAGATGTGATTTTCTTTCACATCAAAATATATAAATCAAGCCAATGGTAAATAGAACCCAAAAGCGCCATATACACAGCCCCATGGTATGAGAAAAATCTTGGAGATTTATAACTCCAAGAAAACACTCCATATAAAAGTATAAAGAAGGTGCGTCATAACTCTTTTCACCACGGAGTGCCACAGAGTATCACAGAGTCTTTTTGTTAATAATCAACAACTTTAAATCGCCTCCGTGTTACTCTGTGTCCTCTGTGGTGAGTTTCGACACACACTCTTTATTAATTAAATATATCTCCCATACGAATATTCCCACAAAGAAGTGAATCTCCCGCTTTAGGGGCTTCAGATTTTAAACAGAGTATTATTTTCTAAAAAAATTAGGGCAAATAGAACAAGTTTTCAATAAAAATGTTAGCTTTGTAATATGATCATTTAAAAACAAAAGATTATGAAAGGACTTAATGTATTAGCAGCTTTTCTGGGTGGTGCAGCCGTAGGCGCAGCCCTGGGTATTTTATTTGCTCCTGAAAAAGGAGAAGATACTCGTCACAAAATCGCAGAGATTCTTCGCAAAAAAGGTATCAAGTTGAATCGTAACGAAATGGAAAATCTCGTTGACGAAATTGCAGCCGAAATCAAAGGTGAAGTAATTGACTAAATGAACAAGACCAAAACAGAGCTATCATGTTTACAGACGATAAAAGCATTGAAAATATCCAGCAACTGTTTGCTGAGTTCAAGAAGTTTCTTGTGCTCCAAAAAGAGTATACCAAACTGGAATTGACGGAAAAATTAACGATACTCCTATCCACGTTAATTATGATTTTAGTGCTTACTATCTTAGGTATGGTAGCCCTGTTTTATCTGCTTTTTGCCTTGGCTTACATTCTTGAGCCATTAGTAGGTGGATTGATGGTAAGTTTCGGCATCATAGCAGGCATCAATATCATATTGATCGCCATCATTTATTTTTTTCGCAGGCAACTTATCATTTCACCAATGGTAAATTTCCTTGCAAACCTGTTTCTCAACGATCCCGATAAAAAATGAAGCAATGAACAACAGCACACCTACTCCCCAAAAAATTACGCTGGAAGACATTGCTCAGCGTAAACAAGAAATATTGCAGGATATCCGCAACCAGAAACAAGCCATGGCGGATACTACCCGCCGGATTTTCGCCCCCCTTGCACCTGCAGCTTCAGGTGGTAGCTCACTGATGCGTTCTTTCAATACCGGTATGGCTATTTTTGACGGCGTCATGCTGGGCATGAAAATGATCCGCAAAGTTCGCGGACTTTTCCGGAAAAGATATTAAAAAAACACCCGGACATACATCATTGTATATCCGGGCATCTATTATTATCATGTGATATCAAGGAAGTCTTTACACGTACGTTTCCAGTAATTTCACATTGCCGCCTTGTGGAACAATCGTCACATCCTGAGTGGTGGCAGGAAGCAAAATCGTTTCTCCCGCACCAAGTGTCACCTCGTTGCCTTCATTATCGGTCATCAGACAAGAACCTTCTATACAAATGAAGATAACAAATGAATCCAGCTCTGAATAATCACAACTGATCTGCTCACTCATGTCATAAACCGACGTGGTAAAGTAAGGACAAGCCACCAACTCAACCGGTTCATCTTTCAGAGGTTCATATTTGGTACGATAGTCATCAAGCACTTCATAGTTGATTGCATCGAGTGCCTGGCTGGTATGCAACTCACGTGTTTTTCCATTCGCATCTTTACGATTGAAATCATAAATACGATAAGTAATATCCGAGGTCTGCTGGATTTCAGCGATGAATGCCCCCGCACCAATGCTATGGATACGTCCCGCAGGCAAAAAGAAAACATCGCCCGGATGGATTTCGTATTCCTGAAGCACATCTGTGATTGTATTATTGTACACGCGCTCTTTATATTCTTTCGGAGTAATCTGCTCAGAAAATCCCGAACGCAGTTTAGCCCCTTTATCGGCACCTACTACATACCACATCTCAGTTTTACCTTTTGAGTTGTGGCGCTTCTTAGCCAGTTCATCAGTTGGATGCACCTGTATAGACAGATCTTGCTTCGCATCGATAAACTTTATCAGCAAAGGAAACTCATTGCCAAAACGGGCATAGTTTGCTTCGCCTACCAGTTCCTCACGGTATTTTTTCACCATATCGGTCAGCGTAAGGCCTTTATCCGGACCATTAGCTACGACAGACTCGTTATTTTCTACGCCGGAAATTTCCCAGCTTTCCCCCACTCCCTTCAAATCATCTTTCAGATGCTTGAACGGGATAATTTTGTCGCCCCCCCAAAGCGTCTGCTTCAGAATGGGTTCGAATTTTAATGGATACATTTTTGTTTTTCTTGTTATAAACTTAGATTAAAAACTCATGATTTTAACAATCAAGGGACAAACATACGAAAAATATCAAATAATACACAAAATCCTGCCTTTTAATTAAAAGTAACATGAAAATTTTATCTTCACATTACAATTTTGGATGCTTTTTCGGGAAACGCTAAACTTTCCTAAATCGCCGAACAGATTTACAAGGAATAATTTGGGAGAACGAAAGAATTTCCCTTTATTTGCAAGAAATTTTAATAATACCAGACATGATTAACACATTCCCAACTGAAGGAAATCTGTCAGGGCTCAGCCGGAAAGATTTTCAAAAGGATATAAACGATAAGAAAACCGATTTGTTTATCCTCAAAAACAAGAAAGGAATGGAAGTTGCCGTAACAAACTACGGATGCGCCATTCTATCTATCATGGTTCCGGACAAAGACGGAAAATATGCCAACGTCGTACTCAGCTACGGCACACTGGATGCACTGATGCACGGACCGGAACCTTTCCTGAGCACCACTATCGGACGTTATGGCAACCGTATCGCCAAAGGTAAATTTACCTTGTATGGTGAAGAGCACAATCTCACAATCAACAATGGCCCTAATTCACTTCATGGCGGCCCCACAGGATTTCATGCCAGAGTTTGGGATGCCGAACAGATAGAGGAAGGCATGATCCGGTTTAACTATACTTCGGCAGACGGAGAAGAGGGCTTCCCCGGTAATCTGGAAGTGGAAATGATTTATCGCCTTGAAGAAGAAGAGAATGCAATTGTCATCGAATACCGTGCTACTACCGACAAAGCGACTGTCGTAAACCTGACCAACCACGGATTCTTTAATCTGGCAGGTACTGCCAATCCCACCCCAACAGTAGAAAACAACATCGTCACAATCAACGCAGATTTCTATACTCCGATAGATGAGGTATCCATTCCAACAGGAGAAATAGCCAAAGTAGAAGGCACTCCAATGGACTTCCGTACCCCGCACACCGTCGGTGAACGAATTAATGATAAATTCCAGCAATTGATACATGGTGCAGGTTATGACCATTGCTATGTACTAAACAAGATAGAAGCGGGTTCTCTGGACCTGGCAGCTACCTGCAAAGAGCCCAACAGCGGACGTACTATGGAAGTATACACCACAGAAGCAGGCGTACAACTATACACAGGTAACTGGCTGGGAGGTTTCGAAGGGACAAACGGAGCAACCTTCCCAGCACGAAGCGCAATCTGTTTCGAAGCGCAATGCTTCCCCGATACACCGAACAAAGCACATTTCCCGTCAGCTACGTTACTGCCGGGTGATGAATACCAGCAGGTAACTATCTATAAATTCGGAGTTGAAAAATAAATAAGGAAATAACTAACCTCATTTTTATAACTAACAACTTTTTAAAAACCATGACACAACAAAAAAAGAATTATGTGTTGCCTATTGCAATGATGTTTGCGCTTTTCGCAATGATTTCATTTGTAACAGGACTTACTAATCCGCTCGGACTTATTGTAAAAGAGCAATTCCAGGCTGCCAACTGGATGACGCAGCTGGGTAATGCAGCCAACTTCATAGCTTATGCCTTTATGGGACTGCCGGCAGGTATGATGCTCAAAAGAATCGGTTACAAAAAGACTGCCCTTACTGCCGTAGCCGTAGGATTTATCGGAGTAGGCATTCAAGTGCTATCGGGACAGATGGACTATCAGCCGGGCGAACTGACTGTATTCTGGGTTTATCTGACCGGTGCTTTTGTTTCAGGTTTCTCAATGTGTATGTTGAATGCGGTAGTAAACCCGCTGTTGAATACACTTGCAGGTGGTGGTAAAAAGGGTAATCAATTGATCCAGTTCGGTGGTTCTCTGAATTCTATTTCTGCTACGATCGTTCCGGTATTGGGTGGTTATCTGATCGGTACCATCAGCCAGGATACACGTATCAGTGATGCTAACCCTGCATTGTTCATCGCTATGGGTATCTTCGCTGTCGTATTCATCGTATTGGCCATCATGGACATTCCCGAGCCTCACAAAGAAAGTGCAAGCGATCATAAAGTAAAAGACACTCACAGCCCGCTTTCATTCCGCCACTTCGTTCTCGGAACAGTTGCTATTTTCGTATATGTAGGTGTGGAAGTAGGTATTCCTAACTTTATTAACCTGTTCCTGACCACTTCACCGGATGCGGCAGGTGCCAAAGGATTCGGTATGGATACAGCTATGGCAGGTTCAATCGTAGGCACCTATTGGTTCCTAATGATGATCGGCCGTCTGTGTGGAGGTGCTTTGGGAGCTAAGTTCTCAAGTAAAACTCAGTTGACAGTAGTTTCTTCACTGGCTCTGATCTTCTTGCTGATCGGTATGTTTGCCCCCAGTGCAACAACAGTAGCTATGCCTGTATTTAAAGGAGGTGCCAGCATCGGCTTCGGTATGGAAACAGTACCTGTAGGAATCATGTTCTTCGCACTTTGCGGACTCTGTACTTCTATCATGTGGGGTGGTATCTTCAATCTGGCAGTAGAAGGATTGGGTAAATACACAGCAATGGCTTCCGGTATCTTCATGGTAATGGTTTGCGGTGGTGGTATTCTCCCGCTGATCCAGGGCGCTGTAGCCGATGTAACCAGCAGTTATATTGCAAGTTACTGGGTAATCTTCGCAGCTGTAGCATACATGCTGTATTATGCACTTGTAGGTTGCAAGAATGTAAATAAGGATATTCCTGTTGAATAAAAACATAAATAATAACTTTTAATACCAAAACGATCATGGATATAGAACACGTAAGAAGTCGCTTCATCAAACATTTTGATGGAACTACAGGATTTGTATATGCCTCTCCGGGCCGTATCAATCTCATTGGCGAACATACCGACTACAATGGCGGATTTGTTTTCCCGGGAGCTATCGATAAAGGAATGATTGCCGAAATCAAGCCAAATGGCACAGACAAAGTAAATGCTTATTCTATCGACCTGAAAGATTATGTTACTTTCGGATTGAACGAAGAAGATGCTCCGCGCGCCAGTTGGGCAAGATATATATTCGGCGTATGCCGTGAAATGATCAAACGTGGTGTTGATGTAAAAGGATTCAATACAGCTTTTTCCGGAGATGTGCCTCTGGGTGCGGGTATGTCCTCTTCAGCAGCTTTGGAAAGTACTTATGCTTTCGCACTGAATGATCTGTTCGGTGAGAATAAAATAGACAAGTTTGAATTAGCCAAAATAGGACAGGCTACAGAACACAACTATTGTGGTGTAAACTGTGGTATTATGGACCAGTTTGCTTCTGTATTCGGAAAAGAAGGCAGCCTGATCCGCTTGGACTGCCGTTCTCTGGAGTACCAGTACTTCCCGTTCAAACCGGAAGGTTATCGTCTGGTATTGCTTGATTCGGTTGTAAAACATGAACTGGCTTCATCAGCATACAACAAACGCCGTCAGAGCTGTGAAGCTGCCGTAGCTGCTATCCAGAAAAAACATCCTCATGTAGAATTCCTGCGTGACTGTACAATGGATATGCTGGCAGAAGCAAAAGCTGATATCAGTGCAGAAGATTATATGCGTGCCGAATATGTAATCGAAGAAATCCAACGCGTACTCGATGTATGTGATGCTCTGGAAAAAGGAGATTACGAAACCGTAGGCAAGAAAATGTATGAAACTCACCATGGCATGAGCAAACTTTACGAGGTAAGCTGCGAAGAGCTTGACTTCTTGAACGACTGCGCTAAAGAATGTGGCGTAACCGGCTCACGTGTAATGGGTGGCGGTTTCGGTGGTTGCACCATTAACCTGGTAAAAGACGAATTGTATGACAACTTCATCGAAAAAGCCAAAGAATCATTTAAAGCTAAATTCGGCAGAAGCCCGAAAGTGTATGATGTAGTTATCAGTGACGGTTCAAGAAAACTGGCATAAAGATTTAAAAACTAATATTCAGAAGGCAAGGCACATCCTAAACAGATGTGCCTTTCTTTTTGTTATGTAAAAAAGCTATCTTTTTATGGTAGATAAATCCCACTAAAAGGTTATCTTTGCGAAAAATCTGAAAAAACTAAATTAATCAATAGATATGAACGATAGTAAACTTATGAATCGTGCGGCTGATAATATCCGCATATTAGCTGCGTCGATGGTAGAAAAAGCCAATTCGGGACACCCGGGAGGCGCCATGGGCGGTGCTGATTTTGTGAACGTACTCTTCTCTGAGTTTTTGGTATACGATCCGCAAAATCCACGTTGGGAAGGTCGCGACCGCTTTTTCCTCGACCCGGGACACATGTCACCGATGCTTTATTCCGTATTGGCTTTCACCGGAAAATATACATTGGACGAATTAAAGCAATTCCGTCAGTGGGGCAGCCCTACTCCGGGACACCCTGAAGTGAATGTAGACCGTGGCGTTGAAAACACTTCCGGCCCGCTGGGACAAGGACATACTTATGCAGTAGGTGCAGCCATTGCAGCAAAATTCCTGAAAGCCCGCTTCGGCGAAATAATGAACCAGACTATCTACGCATACATATCTGACGGAGGTATCCAGGAAGAAATTTCCCAAGGTGCAGGCCGTATAGCCGGTACACTCGGACTGGACAACCTGATTATGTTCTACGATTCAAACGACGTACAGCTTTCTACCAACACAGAAGATGTGACAACCGAAAACGTAGCCATGAAATATGAAGCATGGGACTGGAAAGTAATCACAATCAACGGCAATGACCCGGACGAAATACGTAAAGCTTTGATTGAAGCCAAAGCTGAGAAGAGCCGTCCGACCCTGATCATCGGTAAAACCACCATGGGTAAAGGAGCACGCCGGGCAGATGGAACCAGTTATGAAGCCGATTGTGCAACACACGGTGCACCGTTAGGCGGTGACGCATATGTAAATACAATCAAGAATCTGGGTGGAAATCCGGAAGCTCCATTCACTATATTCCCCGAAGTGGCCGAACTGTACGCAAAACGCGCGGAAGAGCTGAAGAAAATTGTTGCCGGAAAATATGCAGCCAAAGCAGAATGGGCAAAGGCGAATCCCGAACTGGCCGCTAAATTGACAGAGTTCTTCTCAGGAAAAGCCCCGAAAGTAAATTGGGATGCCATAGAACAGAAAGCAGGCGGAGCAACCCGTGCCGGATCTGCAACCGTATTAGGTGCATTGGCCACTCAGGTAGAAAATATGATCGTGTCTTCGGCTGACTTGTCTAATTCAGACAAAACAGACGGTTTCCTGAAAAAGACCCATGCATTCAAAAAAGGCGACTTCAGCGGTGCCTTCCTGCAAGCAGGAGTTTCTGAGTTGAGTATGGCTTGCATCTGCATCGGTATGTCTCTGCACGGAGGTATTATTGCTGCATGCGGTACATTTTTTGTCTTCTCGGACTATATGAAACCGGCTCTTCGCATGGCTGCCCTGATGGAGCAACCGGTGAAGTTTATCTGGACTCACGATGCATTCCGTGTCGGAGAAGACGGACCTACTCACGAACCGGTAGAGCAAGAAGCACAAGTACGTCTGCTTGAAAAGCTGAAAAACCATAAAGGACACAACTCGATGTTGGTACTCCGTCCGGCAGATGTAGAAGAAACAACAATTGCGTGGAAGCTCGCCATGGAAAATATGTCGACTCCTACAGCACTGATCCTTTCACGCCAGAACATCGTTAACCTGCCCGTAGGAACCGATTATTCACAGGCTGCTAAAGGTGCTTACATCATTGCAGATGCCGATGAAAATCCAGATGTAATCCTGGTAGCTTCGGGATCGGAAGTTTCCACACTGGTTGCCGGTGCCGAACTTCTGCGCAAAGAAGGTGTAAAAGTCCGCATCGTTTCTGCTCCGTCCGAAGGATTGTTCCGCAATCAAAGTAAAGAATATCAGGAATCGATACTCCCTGCAGGTGCCAAAGTATTTGGTCTGACAGCCGGACTACCGGTGAATCTTGAAGGTCTGGTAGGTTCCAACGGTAAAGTATTCGGTCTTGAGTCCTTCGGTTTCTCCGCACCATACAAAGTACTGGATGAAAAGCTTGGATTCACAGCAGAAAACGTATACAATCAGGTAAAATCAATGCTCTGATCAATCATTCAATGTGCTAATGTGCCAGTTCTTCCGGACTGGGGCATTAGCACATTCACTATATTAGCACATTAAAGAAAAATGAAGAAAATTGGAATTTGTTGCGACCATGCCGGTTTTGAATTAAAAGAATATGTAAGAGGTTGGCTGGAAGCAAAAGGCTGGGAATACAAAGACTTTGGAACATACTCGACAGACAGCTGTGACTATCCCGACTTTGCCCACCCGCTGGCTCTGGCTGTAGAAGCCGGTGAATGCTATCCGGGAATTGCCATTTGTGGCAGTGGAAACGGTATCAGTATGACACTTAACAAACATCAAGGTATACGTGCGGCACTTTGCTGGTCAGCAGAAATTGCACACATGGCACGCCTGCACAACGATGCAAACGTACTGGTCATGCCCGGCCGTTATATCAGTACCGAAGAAGCGGACATGATTATGACGGAGTTCTTCTCGACTGAATTTGAGGGCGGACGCCATCAAAAACGTATTGATAAGATCCCGGTAAAGTAAAACCATACGGTCTCATATCAGTAGAACGCCAATTCTTATAATAATACGAGGCTGTGTCGAAACTCTTTTCACCACGGAGTAAGACAGAGTAGCACAGAGTCTTTTTTTTGCTAATAATCAACAACTTAAAATCATCTCTGTGTTACTCTGTGTCCTCGGTGGTGAGTTTCGACACACCCTCTTCTATTTACAGGCAATCCGGCATACTTCTCTATCAGTGCTTCTCCTTACGTTCAAACTCACCTTCTTCAGTATAGTATTTCCACGTACCTTTAGGTTGATTATTTGCATACTTCCCACGGAATTTCAGTTTACCATTTTCGTAATATTCACGGTAACGACCATGACGTTTTCCTTCTTTAATCTCCGCTTCGCTTTTCAAAGCACCTTCCGGATAAAACTCCCGTAATACATTTCCCGGAAGAAGAAGTTCATTGATTACCAAGTGATAAGAATACCTTAAATTAAGCACATTAAGATATAAAAAACATAATTCTTCAAAAGTCTGATATAATCAAAGAATTGTAAACAGTAGGAGCTACAAATACCTACAAACACATCAAAAGAGTATCAGATTGACAAAGAGGCATACTATACTCAGATCTCTATTTTTTTCGGTTTTCCTATTTTTCACAATAGAGATGAACAGGTTAAAAGATAAAAAGCTATCTTTGTGACTCAATAATCCGGAAAATCAAAAGATATGGATCAACTGAAAACCATCAAAGAGCTTATCAACCAAGGAGATATAGAAAAGGCGCTTCAGGCACTTGACGAATTTCTCCGGACTGAACCAGTCGGAAAAGATGAAGCTTACTATCTGATGGGAAATGCTTACCGCAAATTGGGAGACTGGCAAAAAGCTCTCAACAATTATCAATCCGCCATCGAACTCAATCCCGACAGCCCGGCTCTCCAGGCACGCAAGATGGTGATGGATATTTTAAATTTCTACAATAAAGATATGTATAATCAATAAACGTAATAAAGACAGATTATGGCAAAAATCAAAGGAGCAATCGTAGTCGACACGGAGCGTTGCAAGGGGTGCAACCTGTGTGTGGTAGCTTGTCCGCTCAACGTAATATCCCTCGCCAAAGAGGTGAATGTAAAAGGGTATAATTATGCCCAGCAGATTCTTGAAGATACCTGTAACGGATGCAGTTCATGCGCAACTGTATGCCCGGACGGATGTATCTCTGTTTATAAAGTTAAAGTAGAATAAAAGAAAAGAATATGGCAGAAGAAGTTGTATTAATGAAAGGAAACGAAGCCATCGCCCATGCGGCCATCCGCTGTGGTGCCGACGGATATTTCGGATATCCTATTACTCCGCAATCGGAGGTGTTGGAAACTCTTGCCGAACTGAGACCCTGGGAAACTACCGGTATGGTAGTTCTTCAGGCAGAAAGTGAAGTGGCAGCTATCAATATGGTTTATGGCGGTGCCGGCAGCGGCAAAATGGTGATGACTTCATCATCAAGCCCCGGTGTCAGCCTGAAACAGGAAGGCATCTCTTATCTGGCAGGTGCCGAACTTCCATGTTTGATCGTGAACGTGATGCGCGGTGGTCCCGGATTGGGTACCATCCAGCCCAGTCAGGCAGACTATTTCCAGACAGTGAAAGGAGGAGGGCATGGCGACTATAAACTTATCGCACTGGCTCCGGCATCTGTTCAGGAAATGGCAGATTTTGTCGGACTCGCTTTCGAGCTTGCGTTTAAATATCGCAATCCGGCAATCATCCTTGCAGATGGTGTCATCGGACAGATGATGGAAAAAGTCGTTCTTCCTCCCGCCAAAGCTCGTCGTACGGAAGCAGAAGTCATAGCACAATGTCCTTGGGCTTCTACCGGAAAGACGAAAGACCGCAAGCCCAACATCATTACTTCACTGGAGTTGCGTCCGGAAGAGATGGAAAAGAACAACCTGCGCTTCCAGGCGAAGTACAGAGTAATTGAAGAAAACGAAGTACGTTTCGAAGAAATAGACTGCGAAGATGCAGAATATCTGATCGTAGCTTTTGGCTCAATGGCACGTATCGGTCAGAAAGCCATGGAGCTGGCACGTGAAGAAGGCATTAAAGTCGGTATGCTTCGTCCCATCACTTTATGGCCGTTCCCGACAAAAGCAATTGCCGAGTATGCCAATAAGGTAAAAGGTATGCTGGTAACTGAGCTGAACGCCGGACAGATGGTAGAAGACGTCCGCTTAGCGGTAAACGGAAAAGTGAAAGTAGAACATTTCGGCCGCCTGGGAGGCATTGTTCCTGACCCGGACGAAATAGTAACTGCATTGAAAGAACAATTAATCAAATAACTACAGTACGATGAATCCCGATAAAATAAGAAACGTATTGAACATACTGTTTATGATATTGGCCCTAGCGGCTATTATCACCTACTTCGTAGCGAAGGATGACTTTAAGGTGTTTATCTACGTATGCGGCGCGGCAATCTTTGTCAAGCTGATGGAGTTTTTTATACGGTTCACCAACAGATAAGTTTCTGAGTTTTTGTGTTTTCAAATCCGTGAGACTTAAAACCTCCGAACTTAAAACCATAAGTTCAGTGACTTAAAGATAAAAAAAAGAAGTTATGACGAAAGAAGAAATAATCAAGCCCGAGAATCTGGTTTATAAAAAACCGACTCTGATGAATGACAATGGCATGCACTATTGCCCGGGTTGCAGCCACGGCGTGGTACATAAACTGATTGCCGAAGTAATTGAGGAAATGGGATTGGAAGACAAAGCAGTCGGTATCTCACCTGTAGGTTGCGCTGTATTCATATATAATTACCTTGACATCGACTGGCAAGAGGCTGCCCATGGACGTGCACCCGCGCTTGCCACAGCCATCAAGCGCCTCTGGCCTGACCGCCTGGTATTTACTTACCAGGGAGACGGCGACCTTGCCTGCATCGGTACGGCAGAAACCATCCATGCACTGAATCGTGGTGAAAATATTACGATTGTCTTCATCAACAACGCCATCTACGGTATGACCGGAGGACAAATGGCTCCTACAACCCTGATGGGAATGAAGACGGCTACCTGCCCTTACGGACGTGATCCGGAACTCCACGGCTATCCGCTGAAGATTACTGAAATCGCTGCTCAACTGGAAGGTACAGCTTACGTAACCCGCCAATCGGTACAAACAGTTCCCGCCATCCGAAAAGCTAAAAAAGCGATTCGTAAAGCATTCGAGAACTCAATGAACGGAAAAGGTTCCAACTTGGTAGAAATCGTTTCAACCTGTAGTTCCGGATGGAAAATGACTCCGGAGAAAGCCAACAAATGGATGGAAGAACACATGTTCCCGTTCTATCCTTTGGGCGACCTGAAAGATAAATAATAATTTAATATTATTAAGATGAAAGAAGAAATAATTATAGCAGGATTCGGTGGACAGGGTGTACTGTCTATGGGAAAGATTTTAGCTTACTCCGGACTGATGGAAGGCAAAGAAGTGACCTGGATGCCGGCTTATGGTCCTGAACAACGTGGCGGTACAGCCAACGTTACAGTCATTGTAAGCGACGACAAAATATCCTCACCGATTTTGAGTAAATATGACACAGCCATCATTCTGAATCAGCCTTCACTTGAAAAGTTCGAAAGCCGTGTGAAGCCGGGAGGTATCCTGATTTATGACGGATACGGAATCATTAACCCTCCTACCCGCAAAGACATCAAAGTATACCGCATCGACGCAATGGACGCGGCCAACGAGATGAACAATGCCAAGGCATTCAACATGATTGTACTGGGAGGATTACTGAAGCTTCGCCCCATCGTTACATTAGAGAATGTAGTGAAAGGCCTGAAGAAAACATTACCCGAACGTCACCATCACTTGATTCCGATGAATGAAGAAGCCATCAAAAAAGGTATGGAACTGATCAGAGAGGTTTAAGCCGACCGAGAATTGAGAATCGAAATTTAAAAATTATTAGCTATGCCACAGCCCGGGAAACCGGATAATTTTTAAAATTCAATTCTCAATTCTCATTTTAATAAGTATCTTTGCGGCTAATTATGAGACGAATCCTACTTACATATATACTCCTTGTCGTAGGTTTACTGACCGCACAGGCACAGTTCAATCCTACACAACAAGTCGATCCCCGTACCGGTAGAGATGCCAACGGTAACCAGATAGACCCGGCCATGCGGGTGCATGAGGACAGTACAGACGTTGAAATACAAGGACTTCCCCCAAAACTCTATATGTGGCATGTCAGCGAAAACCTGGGAACAATCCAGAAAATACCCGCTGATACGGCAACCCACATGTTTCAAAACACCAATTTAGTGGAAGGCCTGAGAGGGCATTATAATTATCTGGGTAACTTAGGTTCTCCCCGCCTGTCACGTCTCTTTTTCGAACGCCGTGACGCAGAACCGACCATTTTTATGGAGCCATTCTCCAGTTTTTTTGTCCGTCCTGACGAATTCAACTTTACCAACAGTAACGTACCTTTCACCAATCTTACCTACTATAAAGCCGGCAATAAGGTGAACGGAGAGGAGCGATTTAAGTCCTATTTCTCAGTAAATGTAAACAAACAACTGGCATTTGGTTTCAATTTCGATTATCTGTACGGACGGGGATATTACAACAATCAAAACACTTCTTTCTTTAATGCCGCACTCTTCGGAAGTTATATAGGCGACCGCTACGAAGCGACATTGCTTTATAGCAACAACTATCTAAAGATGAATGAAAACGGCGGTATCACCGATGACCGTTATATCACCCGCCCGGAAGAAATGGCAGAGGGAAAAAAGGAATATGAATCACAGAACATTCCCACCCTGTTAAGCAAAAGTGCCAATCGTAACAAGGACTTTTACATATTCCTCACCCAACGTTACAAACTGGGATTCACTCGTGAAGTGGCCAAAGCCAAAGACGATACCACCAGTACGGAAAAGACGGAATTTGTTCCGGTTACCAGCTTCATCCATACAATGAAAGTGGAACGTGCCCGCCACCAGTTCACTTCGGAGGACGAATTGTACAAAATCTACCCGGAAGCGTATATCCAGCCGGGCAATAAGCTGGTGAATGACTCTACCAGCTATATCGGAGTAAAAAATACATTGGGAATCGCTTTGCTTGAAGGTTTTAATAAATATGCCAAAGCCGGATTGACTGCCTTTATCTCACATAAGCTAAGCAATTACCGGCTAATGGACAGAGACTCCGTGAGTGTAGATAAATACAGTGAACACGAAGTTTTTGTCGGGGGTGAATTGGCCAAACGTCAGGGAAAAACGCTCCATTACCGTGCCATGGGCGAAGTAGGTATTCTGGATAAAGCGATTGGGCAGTTCCGTGTCAATGCCGATCTCGACCTGAACTTCCGCTTATGGAAAGATACGGTCAGCTTTATTGCCCGTGGATCAATCAGTAATACCCTCCCGGCATTTTATATGCGTCATTATCATTCTAAATACTTCTACTGGGATAATGACAATATGGACAAAGAGTTCCGCACACGCCTGGAAGGCGAGCTGAACATCGAGCATTGGCAGACCCACCTGAAAGCCGGAGTAGAAAATATTAAAAACTATACGTACTTCAATCAAAAGGCACTCCCTCAGCAGAATGACGGTAATATTCAGGTGCTTTCCGCCACTCTGTCGCAGAATTTCCGATTGGGTATTTTCCATCTGGACAATGAAGTGACCTGGCAAAAGTCGAGCAACACTACCGTATTGCCCTTACCGGAGCTTTCACTTTACCATAATTTCTACATCCAGACAACCTTGGCGAAAAAAGTGCTTCATGTGCAGTTGGGAGCCGATGTACGCTATTTTACCAAGTATTATGCCCCGGCATATACCCCGGCCATCCAGCAGTTTCATCTGCAACCGGAAGACGATCAGGTAAAGATTGGCGGTTACCCCATCATCAATGTATATGCCAACCTGCAACTGAAACGCACGCGTCTTTTCGCAATGATGTATCACGTCAATCAGGGAATGGGTAACTCGAATTACTTCCTGTCGCCCCACTATCCCATCAATCCGCGCCTGTTTAAGATCGGTGTTTCCTGGAACTTCTACGATTAATCGCTACCATGAATCTATTGAAGCCTAAATATCTGAGATATGTAGTATTAGGACTGATATCAGCCCTCGTTGTCACATTCTGGCCTCGTAAAGAGAAGCCGCAAGGACATCCGCGCGACTACGCAGAGATCGAAGAAAGCGGCATCCTCCATGCCGCCACGGAATATAACTCCATCAGTTTTTATGTGGATGGAGATACCGTTTCGGGATTTCATTATGAACTGATAAAGGCATTTGCCCGTGACAAGGGCTTGCAAGTACAGGTCTCCCCGGTGATGAGTTTCAACCAACGGCTGGAAGGATTGGCCAATGGCACCTATGACGTAGTAGCTTATGGTATACCGACAACAAGTGAACTGAAAGACTCCCTGCTCCTCACCTCACCCATTATCTTGAGCAAACAAGTCCTGGTGCAACGCAAAGCCGAAGAAAACGACTCGCTTGCCATCAGAAGCCAACTCGACCTGGCCGGCAAAACACTGAACGTCGTAAAAGGTTCTCCATCCATTCTTCGGATACACAACCTCAGCAATGAAATAGGTGATACAATCTACGTAAACGAAGTAGCAAAATATGGTTCCGAACAACTGATCGCAATGGTTGCGCATGGAGATATCGATTTTGCCGTATGCGACGAGAGTATAGCCCGGATGGCCGCAGATTCATTGCCTCAACTCGATATTAATACCGCCATCAGTTTCACCCAATTTTACTCGTGGGGAGTCAGCAAGCAGTCCCCTGCTCTGCTCGACAGCCTGAATACATGGCTGTCCGGCTTCCGAAAGAAAGGTGAATATCAGGCCATCTATCGTAAATACTACGGAAAGCAGTAACAACTCCCTCCCCTTCTTTCCAATTCATTTAAAGACTACGATTACCAGTTGCGCAACTGGTAGCATACGGAGTTGTGCAACCGGAGAATGTTAACTAAGAAACGGGCACAGAGAGTCTCTATTATGATAACTGTAAATCATTCGTCGCTTTCAGCAGAATTGAGTATATTTGCGGATGGATAAATAAAAAAGATATGAGCGATAAGATTATAAAATGGGGATTCATTGGTTGCGGAGAAGTAACCAAATACAAAAGCGGACCTGCCTTTCAGAAAGTAGAAGGTTCCAAAGTCATAGCAGTCATGAGTCGTGACGGCAATAAGGCCAAAGCTTATGCCAAAGAACGGAACATTCCGAAGTGGTATGACGATGCACAGGAGCTGATTGACGACCCGGATGTAAATGCCGTATACATAGCCACTCCTCCCTCTTCACACGCCACTTATGCCATCATGTCCATGAAAGCCGGAAAACCGGTATATATCGAAAAGCCAATGGCACAAACTTACGAAGAATGCGCCCGTATCAACCGTATTTCTCAAGAGACAGGAGTGCCTTGCTTTGTAGCTTACTACCGACGTTATCTGCCTTACTTTATGAAAGTCAAGGAACTGGTAGACAAAGGAATTATCGGAAATGTGATTAACGTACAGATCCGTTTCGCTCAACCCCCACGCGACCTGGATTACAACAGAGAGAACCTGCCTTGGCGTGTACAGGCAGACATTGCCGGAGGAGGATATTTTTATGACCTTGCCCCCCACCAGATCGATCTTCTACAGGAAATGTTCGGTTGTATTCTTGAAGCCAGCGGATATAAGAGTAACCGTGGGGGACTTTATCCAGCAGAAGATACATTGAGTGCTTGTTTCCAGTTCGACAACGGTCTGGTAGGAAGCGGTTCATGGTGCTTCGTTGCCCATGATTCGGCTCGCGAAGACCGCATTGAGATTATCGGTGATAATGGCATGATCTGTTTCTCCGTATTCACCTATGACCCGATTGCCCTTCACACCGAAAGAGGACGTGAAGAAATAGTTGTAGAAAACCCCGAACACGTGCAGCAGCCTTTGATTCAAGCCGTGGTAGACCATCTTCTTGGAAAATCGACTTGTTCCTGTGACGGCGAAAGTGCCACAACTACCAATTGGGTCATGGATAAAATACTTGGAAAGATCTAAACGATAAACGTTTTGAACGATGAATGAATCATCCACGCTGAACGATCAACGGTGAACAATGACTGATGAACAATAGAGATTGTTTTTTCCTTATGCTTTCGGCCTATTAAAGCACCATTCATCATTGATCGTTCAGCGCTGATAATTAGTTCATCGTTTTTTTTATCTTTTCCATGTCACGTTTTCCTTCCTCTTCCGTCTTGCTTATGTAAATGGAACTAAAACAATTCAAAATAGCCGTTCTTCCACTCCGCAACAAATTACTTAATTATGCGCGGAAGTTGACCGATGACCATTCGGATGCTGAAGATGCCGTGCAAGAAGTAATGCTGAAACTATGGAACCTCCGCCTGAAACTGGACGAGTACCACAGCATTGAAGCACTTGCCATGACAATGACGCACCATACCTGTATGGACATCTGGCGGGGAAAACATATGGACAACCTATCGCTCGACAGCGTACAAGCTGCCAGTCCGTCTGCCACCCCCGAACGCTTACTGGAAGAGAAAGACGAATTCCGCCTGATGCGCGAAATAATCGGCACGCTACCACCTCTGCAACAAACCATCCTGAGGATGAAAGATGTTGAAGAGTATGAAAACGAGGAAATCGCCGAGATAACAGGATGCGGTGCCGAAGCCATCCGCAGCAACCTAAGCAGGGCACGGAAAAAAGTGAGAGACATTTACCTACAAACCATACAACAAAGAAAAAGGAGAAACGAAGCATGAATATAGAAGAATTATTGAACAAGTATTTTGAAGGGGAAACCAACTGTGAGGAAGAACGTGAGCTCCGCCGTTTTTTCACTCAGGGCATCGTACCGGAACATCTGCAGATGTATGGCCCGATGTTTGCTTTCTTCAGCGAAGAGAACCGGCAAAGCAAGATTGCCGGCTCCGGAGTTCCGAAAACTTCCGTTCCTCTGCGCCGCCGTCTGCTATACATATTCAGCGGAATAGCTGCCGGAATGTTGATTGTGCTGGGTATCGCCGGCCTCAACCAACATTTCAGCACCTCTACCGGAAATTATGTAATCATCGACGGAAAATGCTATACCGACACCCGACTGGTGCGCGAACAGGCCATGGTAGCATTCCGTGATGTCAGTATCAGCGAAGAGGAAGTGTTTGCCACGCTATTCTCCGAATAAAAAAAGAAAACAATAAAAGAAACGATGTATGAATAAAGTCATTCGCACCACATGGATTGTCCTGCTGCTCACCGTTGCCTCGGGCATGGTAAGAGCACAACAGGGACTGCAAATAGCTTCCGTATTCCAGAAATACGGCAAACAGAAAGGAGTGACTATGGTAGAGTTATCCAATGAGATGCTGGAAACCTATCAGATGACTCTCTATAAAAGCCTTGTTTTTAAAGACGTCGAAGAAGCTTTGCCCGATATTCTCAACTGCCTGGAAGCCGACAAGAGAAAGGCCAGGAAAGTAAAGGAAGTAGTAGCAGGCGGACAAATACAGTCCGGCTATTATCAGTTACCCCAACTAAAAGAAGATGTCAACCGGTTCATCCTCTTCAAAACCGGCAAGAAAGGCTCGGCTACCTTGATTTACATCGAAGGCGAGTTGGATGCAGATGATTTGGTAACCATGTTATTTATGAAGAAAAACTAAACATTATAAGAGTATGAAACACATTTATTTATTACTGTTTATGCTGATCCCGATGGCGGGAATGGCTCAAGAAAGCGTTTCGCAAGACACGACTCTTTACGTAAACGGACGCAAAATCCTGATTAAAGAAAAAGAGGGGAAAATAAAGGTAAAACTTTACGAACAGTCTTCGCGCGGTGATACGATAGAGAACGATCAGATATTCGAAGGAATCTATACGGACGGACAAACAACCGAACGCCGCACAGCATTCACCATGCCTTTTGTTAAGAGAAAGAACTATTATCGGTTTGAACCGCATATTGCCGGGATCTATATGGGATACACACGGCTCTCCGACGGTATCAATTTCAACACTCCGAACGGATTGGACGTCAATGCAAATAAGTCTTGGGAAATTGGTTTTAACCTGTTTCAAGGTTCCCTGACGCTCTCACGTGATCGCCAATGGGGCATAACGACAGGCTTAGGCTGGGGATATCGCTCCTTCCGTCTGGGTGGCAACTACGCTTTCAGACAAACCGATGGAATCACAAACATTGTTCCGGGGATTCCAGATGAAGAAGTTTACAGCAAAAGCCGGTTACGCTATTTCTATTTCCGCATTCCGGTAACATTGGAATGGCAAAAAAGATTTAGCCACAGTAACGGACACGGTCCTCTATTCTTCTCAGCCGGACTTGAGGCAGAAATCCGCCACGGGGTTAAGTCAAAGGCGAAAGTAAACGGACATAAAGAAAATTTAAGCAATAACCTGAATGTTCATCCGATAGGCATCAACCTTTTAGCACAGGCAGGTTATGGCGATATCGGAGTTTATTTGCGCTATTCTACCTACAGCCTCTTCGAACACAAGAAAGGACCCGAACTTTATCCTTATTCTTTCGGCCTCTGCTGGTATTGGTAACAATAGCCCCCAGCGGTCAGCCGCCGCATCCCGGCAGATGAAAGTAACCTGTCAATCCGTAAAGAATAGGCCGATTTCTTAACTTGAAGGAACAATCTATCGTTCTTATTGTTTATATTTGCAAAAAACAGATAACAATATCAACGATAGATTTTTTTATATCACATGACCAAAGAAGAACTAATGCGGAAAGCGATTGAGCTTTCCAAAGAAAATGTAGCAAACGGAGGAGGCCCTTTCGGAGCCGTTATCGCAAAAGATGGAGAAATAGTAGCCACAGGTGTTAACCGCGTAACAGCTTCGTGCGATCCCACCGCTCACGCAGAAGTAAGCGCTATCCGTGCTGCCGCCTCAAAACTGGGAACTTTTAACCTGAGCGGTTACGAGATTTACACCTCTTGCGAACCATGTCCCATGTGCCTGGGTGCTATCTATTGGGCACGATTAGACAAGATGTATTATGGCAATAACAAGACAGATGCCAAAAACATCGGGTTCGACGACTCGTTTATCTACGATGAATTGGAACTGAAACCTGAGGACAGGAAGTTGCCATCCGAGATATTACTTCACGACGAAGCAATCAAAGCTTTTGAGGAGTGGATGAAGAAAGAAGATAAGATAGAGTACTGATAAAACAAGAATCCCCGAAGAACACTGCATCGTCCTTCGGGGATTTCTATACACACAAAAGTTATAATTTAATTGCTTGGGAATCTGTTTAGAAACGCAGACCTAAAGTAAACAATACCTGGCTACGGGTATTTGTTACTTTGGTTGTTTCCGGTGTCAGCACCGTAGTTGCGTTGTTCTCCTCATACTTATTTACGAACGGATAGAAATCTTCTTTATATGCAGAGAATTTATAAGCCAAATCTGCATAGAACATAGATCCACGATATCCAATACCCAAAGTATAATTGCTCAAAGCTTTCGTATTTGCCCAATCAGTATCTGTCTGGATAGAATAAAAAGGCATATCTTTGAAAGCATCTCCATGGAAAATTGCCGAAGAGTAATTATAACCGGCACGCAAAGCAAACTGGGGAATCACTTTATATTCAAGGCCAAGACGGAGGGTATTTACACCTTTCATCATAGGTCTCGTGCTATTTTCAAACGTAAACTCTGAACTTGAACCGGTCGGTCCTCGGAACTTCATCGTTGAATAATCCTGATATTCATATTCAGCACCTAATGCCAGACTGGTACCCACGGTGTATCCTAAACTTACATTGTAAGTCCACGGAGTCTGAAGCCGGAATTCACGTACCATATCTCCATTTCCGGGTAACTTGTCCCTTGTATCTATAGACCACTGATCTATCTTCCCTGTCTCAACATTCAGCACATCCGATTCCAAATAAGCACTGGTCTTATAATCCAAATTATAGAATGTAGGAGTATGGATAGCAAGACCGATACGGAACGGAGAATCTTCGAACGGACGAAGAATTGTACCTAATTTTACATCAAAGCCCGAACCTCTTACTTTATTCCAACTTCTTAAGTTGTAATTCTGTGGTGCATGTGCTCCTGTATATGCTTCAGAATAATAAGTGTACTTACTATAATCAACAGCATATGCTCCAATAGTCAATCCCAGATAAAACCGATCATTAAAATTGAAAGCAATATTAAAATCATACTGATCGATTCCTCCACGTTCCTGTGAGCTAAAGTTGGCAACACCATCATCATACATACCATAATAATTGCCCGGTGTTGTATACAGTGGTTTACCATTGACGTCATATCTTTGATTCCCATCTTTATCCACATACGGAGGATTAGGCTTGCCGGCTGCATTCATTTTATCAGTTGTAATATCACTAATCAACCAACCGTCATATCCCAATATGGAAAGCCATCCTATCTCCGGATCATCGTAAGGATGATCTCCCCATTTTGATATACCGCTTGCCTGTTCGGCCATCTGATAGGTCTGCGAACTGTTACCAAGTCCTCCTGTCATCTTCATATTCTTATAAAAAGACTTAGCCTTGTGATAGTTAAATCCAAAATTCACATAACGCAATGAAGTTGCATTACCTATTTTTGTAGCAAACACAAAACCCAGGTTATCAAAAGAGCCTTGGATTTTATCCGAGCTTAATTTATTCCCTAAATACTTACTTTCGGTCCCATACGAAGAAAAGCCAAAAGAAGTCATAAAATCATTGCTACGATAAATACCGATACCCGCAGGGTTAGTTCCAATTGTAGAGATATCACCTCCCAAAGCCCCCATAGCACCGCCCATTCCTACAAAACGGGCTGTTCCATTCAGATCTTTTCCTGTTATCTTGGCAGCATCGTACACAGTTTGTGCACCTATTGGGGCTGCTGCTACCAGCAGCCCTAAAGTTGCTAAAGTTATTATTTTTTTCATCGTCAAATGCCTTTTAAAGTTAATATCTCCATTATTATCTTCTACCTCTTGAAGAGCCGCCACCTCCACCGGAAGAACGGGAAGAACCACCGCCGCCACCAGTAGAATAACTACGTGAACTGCTACCGGATGGTGAAGAATAACTGCGCGTAGACGAGCTACTACGAGAAGGAGTACTGTTGTACGAACGACGAGTGGTACCTTCATTAGAATAACTGCGTGAAGGAGTTGCCGAACTGCCACGGGTATAAGTAGAACTACTTCTAGTACTTGCCCTTCTGCCTCCCTCAGAGTAAGAAGGAGAACCGGTAGTAGCACCACCGCGAGTACCCTCGTAAGAAGAACTACTGCGTGTACTACTTGGACGCGTATAAGTGCTTCGGCGTGAAGAAGAAGCATCTGTACGGGTAGTAGATCCCGGACGTTCTCCCACTACACGTGTACCAATCACACGTCTGGCAGAATTTTGTCCTCTGCTATAAGAGGAGGTTCCGGACGAACGAACAGCAGAACCACTATTGGAACGAACTGCACCTGAACCATACCGACGAACAGTTGAAGGACTTCCATAGCTACTTCTTACAGCAGACGAACCACGGCGGGTATAAGTATCGTATCTTCCTGCCCAACTGCCTCCACCACCCCATCCGGGATGATAATGATGGTGATGTCCCCAGTAGCCGCCGCCATACCAGCCGCCCCAGTAACCACCCCAGTAGCCACCCCAATAACCAGGATAATAGCCTCCCCAGGCGTAATAAGGTGAAGACCATCCCCATCCCCAGCCCCATCCGGGACCATAAGAGTTATAACGCCAATCCCACCACAAGCGGTTGGTAAACGTTGGGAACGCATAAGCATAGAAACCGTCTGTATAAACATTCCAATCCCAAGAATTAGCTCCATAAACAATGTCCCAGTAAAGCGGGCTGCTAATGCTTACCGCAAAACGGGGATTACGGAAACGAATGATGCGTTCAGCGTACTCGTAGTCATCCTGTGAGCCATTGAACCCGTTCACCCATTCACCATCCGGATCGGAGACAGCTTTTTCTTTTACATATAATGTATCGTCCTCCATTGCGAACTCATTATCTTTAGCATCGTAACGGCGGTTATACTCATCCACATCACGCATATCGCGTTTGTTTCCTTTACGGTCCTGAACCACTACCGTAGTACCCGGAGCCGTATAAATATTCGTGGTGACTGTCCTTTTTTCCGGTACCTTCTTTACAGGAGTCTTTTCTGCTTCCTGCTTTTTCTCCTTAGAAGGCACGAAATAAAGGTCGTCATTATTGCTTTGTGCCATCACAGCCAGTGGAAGGCACAGGGCAAACAGCGATAATAAAACAATCTTTTTCATATTTCCGTGGTTTATTGGTTACTTTATCTTTTTATTCACGTTACAAAGATAAGCAAGGTATTCACGCTACCGGATAGATTTTCCCCAAACAATAATAGGGATTTCCCTATTTTGCCGTTCTTTAACTTAACAAATCTCAACCCGATAAAAACAATGTTTACTTTGTTTCTATCTCTTTAAATCGTACTTTTGCAAATAAAAAAAACACTTATGAAGTACTTTGAGTTCACTTTTGATACCCATCCTTGCACCGAAACGGTGAATGATGTACTGGCTGCCGTGTTGGGTGAGGCCGGATTTGAAAGTTTTGTCGAACGGGAAGGCGGACTGACTGCTTATATTCAACAATCACTCTACAATGAAGAGACGCTGAAAACTGAACTGGCAAACTTCCCGATACCGGATACGGAAATTACTTATGTATTTACCGAAGCTGAAGATAAAAACTGGAACGAAGAGTGGGAAAAGAATTTCTTTCAGCCCATTGTGATCGGAAACCGTTGTGTGATTCATAGTACATTCCATCAAGACGTGCCCAAAGCGGAATATGACATCGTGATCAATCCGCAGATGGCTTTCGGGACGGGTCACCATGAAACAACCAGCCTGATTATCGGTGAACTGTTAGATAGTGAGCTAACCGGTAAGTCCTTGCTGGATATGGGATGCGGAACTTCAATCCTGGCCATCCTTGCACGGATGCGGGGAGCTCAACCTTGTACAGCCATCGATATTGACGAATGGTGTGTACGTAATTCGATAGAGAACATCGAACTGAACGGAGTGACAGATATTGCCGTTTCTCAGGGAGATGCTTCGGCTTTGGCAGGAAAAGGACCATTCGATGTAGTAATAGCCAATATCAACCGGAATATCTTACTGAATGACATGAAACAGTATGCAGCATGCATGCACCCGGGATCGGAGCTATATATGAGCGGATTTTATGTAGATGATATTCCGGTCATCCGACAGGAAGCGGAAAAGAACGGATTTACATTTGTACACCATCAGGAAAAGAATCGGTGGGCAGCAGTAAAATTTGTACTCTAATTAAAGTTCCTTTGAACATTCATCCTGTGCTCAATCATCTAAAAGAGCAGGAAACATAGCAATAAACGCAAATCCCACAAATATTCTGATTTTGTATCCATCAAAGAAATTAGTGGGATTTGCGTAGCTTACCTCTGAATAAAGTTCTTTGTTACTCTTGAAAGGTCCTTATTGGCTCTCAAACTCTTTTTTTACCTGTTTGCACCAGTCTTTTATTCGTTTATCAGTCATTTCCGACTGATTTTCAATATCAATAACCAGTCCACACCACTTGTCATCCCGCAAAGACCGTGAGCGTTCGAAACTATATCCGTCAATAGAGGTGAAACCAACAAGTGTGGCTCCGTCATTCTCAAATACTTCGGCAAGAATACCAATACCATCGGCAAAGTTTTCAGGATATTTCACTTGGTCGCCAAGTCCGAAGATGGCAACTTTCTTCCCTTTCAACTGAAGAGTACGGAGTTCGGGAAGTAGTTCGTCCCAATAAGTGGGCAACTCACCATCGAACCACGTGGAAGCTCCGACAATAAAGTTGTCATAAGCCTCAAAATCGTTTTGCCAGGCATTTTCGATAGCCACAGACTCGGCGGAAGCACCAAATTCCTTTTGTATCTTTTCAGCTACCCAAGAGGTTTTATCAGCTTTGGCAGCATAAAATATTCCTATCTTTTTCATGATTGCTTGCTTTTAATTAAAATTCCAGCAACTCCTTGGCTGCTTTATATATCTTTTCATCATTCGGCAGGATGGCACGCTCCAATATCGGATTGAAACCTACCGGAGTAAAGGTGGAGCCAATACGCTGTACCGGAGCATCCAGATAACGGAACATCTCTTCGGCAATCTGCGCGGCAATCTCAGCACCGAAACCGGAGAAGACTTTATCTTCATGTACAACCAATACTTTACCGGTTTTCTGCACAGAGGCAAAAATAGCCTCTTTATCCAATGGGATCAACGAACGGAGATCGATGACTTCGACACTGCCCAACCCCTCCTGAGCAAGACGTTCGGCTACGTTCAGGCAGAAATGAGTCGTATTCCCATAAGTAACTACAGTCAGGTCGGTTCCTTCACGACGGATACGGGCTTTACCAAAAGGAACTTCAAATTCTTCGGGCACAACAGCAGCAGCCTCTACTGAGTTGTAAAGTGCTTTCGGCTCCAGATAAAGAGTGAAACCTTTGGAACGCATACTGGTACGGAGTAATCCGGCAGCATCGTCGGCAAACGACGGACAAACGATGCGGGCACCGGGTAAAGTCGTAAGAGCCCCTTCGAGATTCTGCGAATGATACAATCCACCGCCAATGTAACCACCGGAAGCCAGACGAAGTGTTATATTAGGAGTAAACTTACCGTTACTACGCCAATACTCGTGCGTACACTCCACGTACTGTTCTACGGCTGGCCAAAAATAGTCGGCAAACTCAGCTCCTTCGATAACAACATGTATTTTAGGGTCGAAGCGACACATACCGTTAGCGGTTCCCACAATATAGTCTTCAGCAATCGGGGCACTGAATACACGTGCATCACCAAACTCTTGCTGCATACCTTTGGTTACATTGAATACACCTCCTTTATCCTTATTGGCTACGTCCTGTCCCCAGATAAATGTATCGGGGTTACGACGGAACTCTTCTTTGAGAGTTTCGTTGATGGCATTCACCATAAAACTCTTCTCTCCTTCAACAGGTCCCGGAAGCCCGTCTTTATACTTTTGAGGGATATAAGGTTCGGGAAGTACAAAATCATAAATACTTTCCGGTTTCGGATCGGGAGCAGCCAAGGCCTTACGATTGGCTGCGGCAAGTTCCTTTTTAGCGGCAGCCTCTATTTGCTGGAGATCTTCCTCTGTCAGGCGTTTATAGCGCAATAGCATGCGGCGGAATTTCATCAACGGATCGGCCTCTTTCACATAAGCCAACTCGTTTTCGTCACGATAAAGCGTATGCTTATCCGAATTGGAGTGCGAACCGATACGGACACAATTAGCATGGACAATGACCGGAGTACGATTGGCAATAGCAAACTCACGAGCTTCGGTCATGGCATTCATCGAGTCGAACACATCTTTCCCATTGCAATGGATGATACGGAGATTCTTAAAACCGGAGAAATTATCGGCCACTTTACGGTTGGCTGTCTGATCCTTTTTGGGAACAGAAATGCCGTAACCGTTGTCCTGAAACACAAAGATCACCGGAAGACGTTCGTTACTGGCACCGTTGATGGCTTCATAGACAAAGCCTTCGGAAGTGGCGGACTCTCCGTGTGAAGTGATCGCAACACCTTTATGTCCATAATATACCATGGCGCGTCCCACGCCTGCCGCATGAAGATCATGTGTGCCGGTAGCAGAAGAGATATTCTCGATGTGCCATTCCGGTTTGGCAAAGTGATTGGACATATGACGTCCGGCACTGCCCGGATCGGTAGCTTTCGAAATTCCGTTCAAAATCAGCTCCTCCGGTGTCATTCCGGCAGAAAGAACCGTAAGCATATCCCGGTAGTAAGGGAAAAGATAGTCTTCACCAAGGGTAAAGACCTGCCCTATAGCGAGCTGGATACCGTCATGTCCGGCATAAGGAGCATGATAAGACCAGCCAAGGGATTGCAGCAGATAGGCGGGTGCTTTCTCATCGAGAGCGCGACCCAGGGTCATCAAATGATACCACTTGCGGAGGGTCTGTTCGTCAGTGGTTTTTATATCATATTTCTTCATTTTCAATCTTTTTAGTTAGTTTCACACAGCAGTCACTCTTTCCAGTTCTCCAGATAATCGGCAATGAAATGCAGGAAGTTACCTCCCAGCGAACCATCCACCACCCGATGATCGTAAGAGAGCGACAAGTACATCTTATGACGAATGGCAATCACATCGCCTTCGGGAGTCTCCACTACGGCCGGCTTTTTTTCGATAACTCCCACGCCAAGTATTGCTACCTGCGGCTGGTTAATGATCGGCGTACCGAACAACATCTTAAAAGTGCCGAAATTGGTAATTGTAAACGTACCTCCGTCAATATCATCGGGCATCAGCTTATTCACCCGGGCCTTTTTCGCCAACGAATCGATAGCTACGGCAAGTCCGTTAAGATTCAGGCGATCAGCGTCGTGAATCACAGGGACAATCAGGTTTCCGTCATCCTGAGAAACCGCAATGCCGACATTAATATGTTTCTTATACAGAATGTTATATCCATCCACAGACACATTCACTTGCGGATAGGCAGCCAATGCCTGTGCCGTAGCCTCAGCAATAGCAGGCATATAAGTCAGTTTCACCCCTTCACGACGGAAGAAGACATCCTTATTCTTTTCACGCCAGCGAACCAACCGGGTGACATCGACTTCAACTACGTTGGTCACATGCGGAGAAACTTTCTTCGACATCACCATATGGTCGGCGATAATGCGACGAACACGATCCATCTCTTTCACCTCTACCGATGCGTCCGAAACAGAGGGGCTGAGGGACTGGGAAGCCACAGCTACAGGTTTCTTTGGCATTTCAGCAGCAACCGGAGTCGCAGGTGAAGAAGCAGGAGTGTTCACCTTAACCGCTGAAGACACCGCAACAGGGGCATCGGCAACCGGAGCACCTTTTTTCATTTCAATATAATGACGGATATCTTTTTTACTTAACCGTCCTTCATAACCTGTCCCGGGGATCGCATCCAGTTCTTCCTGGGGAATCTTTGCCTCCCGTGCCAGTTGGAGCACTGCCGGTGAGTACCAACGTTCTACTTTCGAGACAGTAGTTTCCGCTTTCACATTCGGAGCAGACGCGGCACTTGAAACTTCCGCCGCTTCGGAAACAGATGTATCTTCCGCGGAACCTTCAGTTTCCGATGTTTCTACGGAGTCTTCTCCATCCATATCTACAATAGCAACTACAGTGCCCACGGGCACAGTATCACCTTCTTTAAACAATATCTCCACCACCTTTCCGGAAACGGGAGAAGGGATCTCCGCACTCACCTTAGCGGTGTTTACTTCAAAAAGCACATCATCTTCATTGATCCTGTCGCCCACTTGTACCGACCATGACAGAATGGTTCCTTCGGTAATACTTTCGCCCAGTTTGGGCATTTTTATTTCGAATCTTGCCATACATACAATTATTTATTCTTTCACTTGTTTAAGTAGAACAAGATTTTGAAAAAGAATGTTTTAAGTTAGTGTTTTTTTTAAGTAATAGCTTGAAAAAAGAAGATTAATAAGCATCTGAGAAAACTGTTTATAATTCAATCCGGAATCAAAGTACTCCTATTACTACCTTAATAGTACATACATTCAACGCATATATCGGGAGACCGGTAAGCTAAAAACTTTATATTTTGATTAACGAGGTCTGGTAGATCGCCTGTATGACTCTTCATCAAGTGCATTGTATTTGTTCCTACGCAACTCTTTAATGACTGTTTGTTCTGCCTTGTTGAATCCCTCGGAGACCGATGTCTCTGCAAAATATCTGAAAATCCAATTCCGGAACCTATCTGTAGGTATAGCCGGATAAAAATACTCTTTCAGATTCGTCACCTCACTACGGACCGAACGTACAGAAGGATGTAATCTGATATTTTCCTCTGACGGGGCTACGGCAAACAGTGTATTCAGCAGTTTCAAATCCGTATCATACAGCAATGTGCAATGATACATCGCACGATTGCGATGTACGCATTGCGCACTGCCCGAAACCTTTCGCCCACCGACATAAATACCCAACCGTTCATCACCCGTCGCTGCCACTCCGGCAGCACTCAGCATTGTAATCGTTTTCTCCAGATAAGTCTCAAAACGTGCCAGGCGGGTAGTCTCAATAAATGTAAGATTGATATTACCCAGATCGTGATATACTGCGCCACCACCGGAAAAACGGCGGAATACAGGGATCTGTTTTTCACCTGCTACCGTTAAATTTACTTCCGCTTCCATCCGTTGATGCTTACCGATAATTATGGAAGGAGCACTTTGCCAAAGCATGAATACATCTTCCGTACCCTGTTTCAGCAAATACTCCTCAGCAGCCAAGTTAAAACCGGCATCCGTTGAAAAACTGTTGATGAAACGCATCAGGCAAACAGTGTTTCATGATAAATCTCACCGACTGTCGGGTGTGGAAAAACACTCTTTCTGAATTCATCGACCGTATAGCCCCGTTGGATAGCAATGCCCGCCACGACAATAATTTCCGAAGCCGGATTACCCAGCATGTGACAACCGATAATTCGATCATTATGATCGATAATCAGTTTGCAGAGTCCGTTACCTAATTCATTCTCGGCAACAAAACGTCCCGAATAAACCATTGGAAGCTTCTGTACCCGATAATAAATACCCTTAGCCATCAATTCTTCCTCTGTTTTACCAACGCCGGCAAGTTCAGGATTAGTATAAACCACACCGGGAACACAATTATAATTCATTGAATCATCTATACCCAAAATATGGTTAACAGCCACCTCTGCCTCACGGATAGCAGTATGTGCCAACAGTGAATAACCGGTAATATCACCACAAGCATATACACGTGGATGAGAGGTCAACATATGTTCATCCACTACTACACCGTTCCGGTGTAATTCGATATTCAGTTTATCCAATCCTACCTGAGTGATATTAGCTTTCCGACCTACACTTACCAATATCCGGTCAGCTTCAATAAACGAGCTCTTTCCATCCTTCTCCACTGTCACCCCTTTATCACTCACTTCTGTTACTTTTGTATTCAAATAGAAGTTTATACCTTTCTTTGTATAGTCGCCACGCAACATGGCACTCGTTTCTTTATCCATTACTCCGAGAATTTCCGGCATCATCTCGATAACCCGTACCCTGACGCCCATACTATTAAAGAATGAAGCAAATTCCATTCCGATTACTCCCCCACCGATAATGGCAAGTGAAGAGGGAAGAACGGTACTGTCCAATGCTTCACGCGAAGTCCAGTAATCTATATCCGAAAGCCCCTTTATAGGAGGAATCACTGTATCCGATCCTGTACAAACCATCAGATAGGTCGCCTCGTAAACATCTCCGTCACAATAGATGCGGAAGCCATTTTCACCCTCACCTTCTATCACCGCTTCTTTATCTATAATGGTCACTCCGTAAGAGTTCACCGTCATTCTTACCCCACCCGTCAGTTTCTGTACCGTCTTATTTTTCCGGTTAATCATTTTTTCCATATCAAATGTGGGAGCACTATCTACAGAGACACCATATTTCGGGGCACTCTTGATGCTATCAAGTATCTTGGCAGAATAGAGTAATGCCTTCGTAGGAATACATCCTTCATTGAGACACACGCCACCCATTGCTTTTTTCTCAAACAAAACGGCACGTAATCCGTTTGCTCCTGCCCGCTCGGCAGCGGTATATCCAGCGGGTCCCCCGCCAATGATAGCTATATCATATTTCATAATCGTATAATTTTTAAGTTATTCCTACTATTAACAACAAAAAAAGATAGAGCTTAGTTTTAAGTTGATCCCGTATCTTTCATATGAAGAAGGAGAACAAAAGTAACAAGTCGCTTTTTTACCATAAACATAAGAAGGAAATATGTACTTTTGCAGCATCCATTAAAAATGGCCATAACATTATCATTAATAAAAAGAAGAAATGACACTGTTGATGTTAATCATAATCCTTTTAGTATTATTGCTGGGGCTCTATGCTTACTTGGGCGGATTCTCCGAGATTAAAGTAAGTACCCAAAAGTCCGGTGGAGAAACTATTGTCTACCAAGAAGTAACAGGCGACTATAAACAGACTAAAGCAATAACCAACAAGATCTATTATTACTTGTTGCACAAACTTAAAATAGAAGCCAACAGAGGCATAGGTATCTTTTATGATAATCCGAAAGAAATAGCCAAGGATAAGCTACGTTCGGAAATCGGTTGCATCATTGAGTCTAAAGACACTAACCGTTTGTCTATCAACGAATGCATATACAAAATAAAAGTTCTACCGTCAGAAGACTATGCAACAGCTGAACTTCCACTCAAAAACGGGCTTTCCATATTTATTGGTTTTATCAAAGTATATCCTGCGCTGGATAAATATATATCAGAACAGGGTAAAAAGAAGGGTTCGGTCACCGAGATTTATGATATTCCAAATAGAAAAATTATTTATAGGCAAGCCCTGTTGAAATGCGATCAATAAGTGATGGCAGACCACAGAAAAATCTTTGGCAGACCACCAAAGAATAGGAATATCTCTTCTCAAAATAATTAGATAGAAGTAGTTTTACTAAATCTGCTATTCATATTTGCAGAGAGCTGAGATTTAAAGAGCTTGTAGAATGTCATCCGATTTATAGGCATACAGATAAAAACAATTATAAAATAACATTTTATCAAAGAATCCATTTTTAGTAATATGAAGAAATTACTCTGTCCCCAGTGCAAAATCGCTGGTATGTACGTAAAAAACAGCCAAGGAGAGCGGTTATTAGTATACATCACCCAAAATGGAACAGTAGTCCCCAAATATCCGGAAGCCTCAACTGAGGGATTCGACTTTACGGAAGTATATTGCTTGGGGTGTTCCTGGCATGGCTCACCCAAGCAATTAACAAAAATTTAAAAAAGCAACATTTACAGACAATGTCGCCACCTCCTTTCCGGGGAGATGGCGACCGACTGAAACACTTCACTTCTCATCTGAATAAGGTATATAAGGGCTACACATATCCGTATTGTAACAGAGATTTCGCATAACTGTTTCCGTATTAATTAGATGTTTTAATTGTCCCACTGCCCGAAATCAATCCAAACCATCTTCGACATTTTGAGATCCGTTTTAGCCGAATCGTGTCCATAGCGAATACCACAGTTATAATGCACATAAGTCTTTTGCAAATTGATAGCATCGGTAATGGCAACAGAAACAACTCCGGGTTGCGCATCAGCTTCCAGAGAATAAATACACTGCTGCCGATGGAGCTTCATACTATTGTTGATGTGAGCCAGATAATTCTGGCGAAGAGTCCAGCCCCCCCATGTTACATAATTGGGAGTCATTGCCTGCGCAGCATCAATCCACCGCAACCCCTCGCTCGTTTCGTAAACAAAGGCTTCTGCTCTATCATAAAACTCTCCGGGAATAAACTGCCAGAGTTTACTGTATAGCCCATTGCCATATTGTCCTTTACAAGAGTAATCCATCGACAATGTTTTATAAGATATTTCAGTAGACGATTCCTTGCCAAACGATACTTTGAAAGCCTTCCAAGGTTTTTCTTCCAGTTCAGCAGGTGATACGGATACAGATACTTTCCAAAAAGAATTCTCTGTATAGTTGGTTCCATGATTCACCGTTTGCGGCTGATAACTGATTTCCCGGAAAATACCCCCATCCGAATGGACAGTGATCTCACTGGAGGCTTCCCGCATCAGGTTCCAGATGTAAGCATAGACATTGGCTCCTTTGGGCGTTGTATAGTCTTTGATATTAGCAGTGAAACCATTTCCCGCGTCGTTCGTTATACTCAATATACAATTGTTGTTCTTACTGTATATCTGGAAGTTATAGGCATCTATCGCCCAGGAGTTATCTATAATCACATCGGGTGCTGCCCCCTCTTTCATCTTATAAGGAACCGCCTGCATGGAATAGTTCATATCCCCCTGAGCATAACCGTAGATACGGTTATAAATTTCTATCCGCTTCAAAGCCTCCTTATCTGCCATTTGTGCATTATATGCAGGATCCGGATCGGTACCTTTGGGCAAAATATCCGCAGAACGGGTCAACAGTTGCTGGTTGAAAGAGGCCGCTCCCTTACCAATCATATTGTTTTTGGCATATGGATCGGCAGAAGGAAAGATTCGGTAATGCTGCACATTATCATAATTAATGGCATAATAGCCCGGCTCCATATAAACTCCTATTAATGAAAGCATTTCGTTCTTTTGTTCCGGAGTATCCTGAGTGGCAATAACATAGAAATCTCTCTTATAGAACTTCAGCATGCGGAACAGAGAGACCGGATATTTACCGGAAACAACATCTTTGATATTCAGGATAACCGTCACATAGATATCCGGATTCTTGATATCGGCATCGAGTTCTGTCTCAGGATTTGTCATCTTATCATAGTCCACAATTGTCTTTTTCCCTATTTCCCAGGAAGTGGGAATGTTGTTGAACAAACGGGAAGTAATATCTTTCACTTCCGCATCATCAGTTCCCATGCGTACCAAGACTACATCTTTCTTATCGATCTCATTATCTTCATCAGGCACCGGAACATCATCGATAATATCCCTAACACATGCCCCTAAAAGAATGCTCGAGAACAGAAGTAGCATATATATCATTTTTGTTTTCATAATAATCTTTTTTTAATGGTTCGTTTTACCAGTTATTATAGTCAATCCACACCGTAGTTGTTTTATGCACATCTACTGTGGCATCATAAGCAGTGCCGGCACTACTTGGCAAAGGATGAATCACTGCGGCTCCCCAACTCGTGAACCAGGCTCCTCCGCGCTGTAACACCATTCCGTCAGTTATTTCAATGGCTACAACACCTGCCGACGCACCGGTTGTACGGGCAGTAATAGCACACTCCTGATTGTAATTGAGCAAATTCTGGTTAAACTGCAAGTCATTGTTATAATCGCAAAAAACATTATCCGTGCCCGGGGTTCCCGCCACATGGTTGTAGAGAATATCATACCATGCGGGCGAAATCATGGCAACCCCATCGATCATACCATCTGCTTTCATTGCTTTATTCCCCTTGAAAAGGATTTCAGGATACCATTTCCAGCAATAATCCATCTCAGCATCGGTAATAGTACGGGTCACTTCACGGGTCATTTCCGCCAGCTGATAGATGATAGACTTTCCCCAACGATACTCACCCTTTAAAACAGGACTCGCTCCCAAATCAAACCCTACACTCTTTTCATACGCATGTTCAATGGTACTCTCGGTTTGCGGCAGTCCTGGTGCAAAATCAACCAATTTGAGATCTAATTGAGACTGTTCGTCGTCACGGATATTAATCTTTGTATAAGCATTATTCCGTAATCCCCATATCAGTGCCCAGAGTTCATACATGGGTGGATTATCCAAAGATACCAATGAATTATCGAGCCTGTTAGAAAATCCGTTGCCACCCGAACTGTAAACAGCAAGCATATTATCTCCATTGGTTGGTGCATAAATGCGTAAGTTATAAGCGTCAATAGTCCATTCTCTGTCAACCATCCCATCATACTTTTTATCTTCCCTTGGAGCATAATTCCTTGTTTCAGCAGTATAAGGTAACAGCGTTTCATATCCAGTCATATGATACTTGTAATCACTGGTATAAACATAGAACCGGTTACTGATATAAATTTTCTTCATAGCATGCAAAGCCCGTTCGGTAACTTCGGGGGCAGAAGGATCATCCGTTGGGCCGGGAGAAGAAAGCATACTACGGGTATGGGGGTTAAGACCATTCGTGCCACAGAGTTTCTTCAAAGCGTCCGGATCATTTGTGTCATAATAAGCATAACGCTGCTCGCGCGGGAAGCTAACTTTATAATACCCTTTATCTACATAAAGTCCGAAAAGTTTCAGCATCTGTTCCTTCAAATCTTCCTCCTTACCATCTTTAGCAATTAAAATCACTCCCTGACGATTGTGACGGATATCCTGTATCATTTCAAAATTATAAGTACCTGCTAAAAAGTCAGCGACATTGCCTACAATTGTCAGGTCGTTCAATGTATCTTTTGCCATAGATTCCAACGTTGCCAGCTTATCTGTACCGGGTAGATCATTAAAAGATATCATCTTGTCGTAGTGGTTCACGGTTTGCAGTCGAACTGCAACTTTCTTTGTTTCCGCACTCGTTCCATTGAGCCAGATTAAGTAGTTTCCCGGACGGGAAGCTACATCGACATCATCCATATTCGTAACGGTTGCAGCCGATAAATCCTCTGCACTGATCGGTTCGTCCGTATCGCAGGAGTAGAATGCAAGCAAAACAAATAGAAAAATGAATAAAGTTTTCATATCCATATGTGTTTAATAGTGAGACAATATGCCACATTTACCGGCTGAAATGTGACGGGTTCAATTACTTCGTCTATAAAAAGAGAACGTACAGCAAAAAGAATAGGTTCAAATCAACAGCAATTAAGGTTAATGTACAGTCTATCAAAAAGAAGTAATCTATGCATGAAAGTACTGTAAATAGTACAATGTGGAAAGTTATTAGAACTTTCTAATTAGGTCATTTTAATTATTCCGGACAAGAAAAATATTCTATTTTAATAATGACAAGACATAAAACAGCATATAGAGTAATCAAAATCATCAGACAGAAGGGCACTCCATATTTAGTAAAGTTTTTTAGAATACAGACGCAGTATTTCCCGGTTAACGAAGTTTATCATCCCGGTAAGTAAACCAATACCTTCCCTCACGGGTTATACCACCAGTATTCACCCATTCACGATGTATCATGGATAAAAGTATTTTAATCAATAACGTTCAAATATTCGATGGCAGCCACGAGCAGACTATCCGGGGAAATGTACTAATAGAAAACAGCCGGATTAAAGCCATTTCAGAAACTCCGATCCCTACAGACGGAATTAGTAATCCCACTATCATCGACGGAAAGAGAAAATTCCTGATGCCCGGACTAATCGATGCACACTGGCATGCTTATATGTCATGCAATACAATGATGGATCTGCTGACTGCTGACACCGCTTATACACAATTCAAAGCCGGACAGGAAGCAGAGGCCACGCTACTACGCGGATTTACGACCATCAGGGATGCCGGTGGTCCGGTCTTTGGACTAAAACGGGCCATTGATGAAGGGATTCTTTCCGGACCACGTATCTATCCAAGCGGTTCCCTTATCTCTCAGACAGGAGGACATGGAGATTTCAGAGCGGTGTATGACGAACCGCGTCCATTCGATTGTTGCGGATTAACGCATACGGAAGAGATAGGTGCTGCCATTATTGCCGATGGAGTGGATGCCGTAACTGTTGCCGCACGCAACAATCTCCGCTTGGGAGCCAGCCAGATCAAGTTGATGACAGGCGGCGGAGTTGCTTCTCTATACGATCGGTTGGAAGACACACAGTTTTTTGAAGAAGAAATTCATGCTGCTGTCAAAGCGGCAGAAGATGCGGGAACCTATGTAATGGTGCATGTCTATGTGCCCAGAGCTATTCAACGAGCTATCCATGCGGGAGTAAAAAGTATTGAGCACGGACATCTGATTGATGAGGCGACTATGGAACTGATTGCGGAAAAAGAGATATGGCTCAGTATGCAGCCTTTCACTTTGGGAGATAATCAGTTCCCTACGAAAGAACAGCAGGAGAAACATGCTTTAGTAGTTCAGGGTACAGACCAGACATATCAACTGGCAAAGAAATATAAGATCAAGTTGGCATGGGGAACAGATTTACTATTCAATCCGGCCAATACGAAAAACCAGAACCAAGGTATCCTCAAATTACAGAAATGGTTCAGCAATTTTGAAATTCTTAAAATGGTGACACATGATAATGCGGAGTTACTGGCCTTATCCGGTGCAAGAAACCCCTATCCAGGAAAGTTAGGCAGTATAGAAGAAGGAGCCTGGGCCGATTTAATCTTGGTAGATGGAGATGTACTGAAAGACATTACACTACTGGGCGATCCGGAAAGAAATTTCGCAATGATTATGAAGGGAGGAACAATATACAAGAATAATATTTAATCTCACGTAGAAAAGCCCGACTCCCCTCCAAATAAAATTCCGGTTAACGCAGAATCAGCGATAACCGGAATTATATCCATTTAAACGGAAAGAATTAAGAATCCGCATATTACACAGATCGTTTTTCTCCCGTTACTGTAATTGAGTAAATCCCGACATTTCCGGATTTATACTTTCGGATCGTGTCTTCATCCAGATGTTCATATAACACTTCATCAGGAATAAGAACCGTTTTAGTCCTCGCAATACGAATATCCACAAAGTCGGCCTTTTCTATCTCCTGCAAATAATCTTCCTTTTGAATAGCACTTGCGATGCACCCTGCATACATCGCCGCATTATCAGTAAACTTTTTGGGGAATGTTCCATTAAGTACAACATCGGATATACAGAAATGTCCGCCAGGCTTCAGCACACGATAAATCTCTTTGAAAATAATATTCTTTTCAGGAAGCAGATTAAGTACACAGTTGCTCACAACGACGTCTGCCGTATTATCCAGTAAAGGCATATTCTCTATATCACCTTCTAAGAACTCCACATTGGCATATCCCCGTTTAAGTGCGTTGTTACGTGCTTTTGTTATCATTTGAGGGGAAAAGTCAATACCAATGACCTTACCGCTTTCACCTACTTCCGCACGGGCAATAAAGCAATCATTCCCTGCTCCCGAACCTAAATCAACCACTGTATCACCTTCACTGATATTGGCATATTGTGTAGGTAATCCGCAGCCGACCCCTAAATCCGCATCAGGTTCATAACCTTTCAAATTTGTATAGTCCTCACTCATTATGGTAAATACTTTTTTTGAAGCAGCCAAGGGGTTTCTACCGCAACAGCAACCTTTCAGCTCTTCTGCATTCAGAGCGAGCTCACTATAACGTTGTTTCACTAACTCCTTTAAATCTTGATTGTTTTTTATCTGATTCTTTTCCATCTTGTTCTCATTTTTAATCATACTATAATCTTCCGTATCCGATACTCTTCATTAAAATCGTATTGCAAGAATATCTGTTCGTAAATACACGAACAGATTTCGTAAAAAAAATCCCTTTACCCACAACATGATGTCCCGGTACAGGTGCAATCGTTTAAAAACTCTACGAATAACAACCGGGCAAACTCCCAGTTCTCACGGTTGATGCAATACCGAACTTTAGGCGCTTCTATTTCTCCCTGAATCAATCCTGCATCTTTCAGTTCTTTTAAATGCTGTGAGACGGTTGCCTTGGCAATAGGCAACTCTTCATGGATATCCCCGAAATAACAACTATCCTGTTTCGCTAAGAAACTAAGGATAGCAATCCTCGCCGGATGTCCCATAGCCTTGGCAAAGCGGGCAAGCTGCTCCTGCTTTTCTGTGTACTGCTTTGTTTTCACTTTATCATTCTCCCATTGTTTATTGTTCGCAAAACTACGAACAGATTCTGAATTGACAAAACGAAGCAAGTTCTTTTTAGGAATGATTAAGAATATCTTATACCGGTCTCCAAAAGCTAACTATATCTATTTCAATGAAAGATAACAATACACATAAAAAGAGCTCTGAAATAAAAACTTCCAGAGCCCCTACCTCTTAAATACCTGTTTGTTACTCAACCACCATGATGCGGTCATTTAATCCCACTTTCGTATTTTCTTCCACAAAAATCTCTTTCACCACCCCATCAGCCACCGAACGAATTTCATTCTCCATCTTCATGGCGACCAACACACATAGCGGATCACCCTTCTTCACTTCGTCTCCTTTCTTCACATAAGTTTTCAGGATAACACCCGGCATAGGAGCCACAACCACCTGACGTCCTACGACATCTGCTCCGTTACGGGCATTATGAATCTTTTCCAACTCCCCTTTCAGTTCAATCTGATAAAGTTCCCCCTTATTCATAATGGTATAGGAGGAATGGGAAGTAGGAGATATCTGTACTCCGTGCGAATGATGATTGATGATGATGGAATAGATAGAATCACCTCCTACATTATAGTCCACATCATATACTTTTCCGTTGACCGCCACTTTCTTCACAGGCCCGTCTTCCAGTATCTCCACTTTATATTCACTGTCGGGCACATCCTGTATCTTGGCATAATAGGTTGCTAATATTGTTGTCATAATCATTCTGAGTTTAATAGTTATTGGCAGTCATCTGCAACTTGCCGTAATATTTCCAAAGCGAATCTCCTACTACCGGAAGCGTAGTGGCGCGTGAAGCAGCCTCTTTTTCTTCTTCATAGTGCTTCAGCGCAGCAGCAATCACCGCTACAGTCGGATCTGTATTCTGCCTGCGCTTCAGGTCTTCCTTGTCGAAACGGGTGTCGATGAAAGTAGTATCGTATTCTCCTTTCAGGAAAGCCGCATTCTTCAACACACGCTGGTGGAAAGGAATCGTAGTCTTGATACCCAAGATCTTATATTCCCGCAACGCACGAGCCATGTTCGAAATAGCCGAATCACGGTTACGCCCCCAACAACAAAGTTTGGCAATCATCGGGTCGTAATGTAGAGAAACCTCAAAGCCGGCGTAGGCAGCACTGTCCAAACGAACATTACGCCCTTCGGGAGCCTCACGGACAGTAATCACCCCGGGTGAAGGCATAAAGTTATTTTCAGGATCTTCGGCATAGATGCGGCATTCGATGGCAGCACCCCGAAATTCGACATCTTCCTGCCGGTAAGGGAGGCGGTTGCCCGCAGCCACCAAAATCATGTCTCGCACTAAATCCACTCCCGTACATTCTTCCGTCACCGGATGCTCTACCTGCAGACGGGTGTTCATCTCCAGAAAATAAAAGTTCTGGTCTTTGTCCATCATGAACTCCAGCGTACCGGCACTGTAATAGTTGATTCGTTTGCAGGCTTCCACTGCCACCTTCAGCATTTTGGCACGTGTTTCGGGCTTCACAAAAGGAGAAGGCGACTCTTCGATCACTTTCTGGTTACGCCGTTGAATGGAACATTCACGTTCGTACAGATGAATCACATTGCCATATTTATCGCCCAGTATCTGCACCTCAATATGATGCGGATTCTCGATATATTTTTCAATATAAACGGCATCGTTGCCAAATGAAGTTCCGGCTTCGGATTGCGAAAGGCGAAGTGCGGTTTCCATCTCCTCTTCACTGCGTACCAGACGCATACCTTTCCCACCACCTCCGGCAAGTGCCTTCAGCATGATGGGATAGCCTACTTCGGCAGCCACCTTTTTGGCTTCGGCAATGCCTTTCACCGGATCTTCCGTGCCCGGTACGATCGGTAAACCGGCTTCACGCATAATCCGGCGGGCCTCAGTCTTAATACCCATTCGGGCAATAATATCGGCACTCGGACCAATAAAGATAACCCCTTCTTCCTCACAACGACGGGCGAAGTCCGCATTCTCAGACAGAAAGCCATATCCCGGATGAATGGCAGCTCCCGTCTTTTTAGCAATCTGCAGAATCTTCTCCGGCTTCAGATAAGAGGTATCTTCCGGCGAATCGGAGATACAATAAGCCTCTTCGGCATAACGTACATGCAAGGCACCACGGTCTACACGGGTATAAATAGCCACCGTAGCAATATTCATCACCCGACAGGTACGGAAAATACGCATGGCAATCTCGCCACGGTTCGCAACTAATATCTTTTTTATCATACGATGTTCTCCTCTGCTTTAAAGTGGAAGGTTTGAATGTTTCTTCGGCGGATTGGACTGCCGCTTATTAGCGAGCATCTCAAAACTGCGTATCAGGCGCATACGGGTTATGGCCGGGTCGATAACTTCGTCTACATAGCCCAATTCGGCAGCCCGGTACGGATTGGCAAATTTACTGCGATAATCATCCTGTAGCTCTTTTCTTTTCGCCTCGGCATCTGCGGCTTTGTCAATCTCTTTGCGGAACAGAATATTCACCGCACCGTCCGGCCCCATTACGGCAATCTCGGCAGTAGGGTATGCCAGATTCACATCTCCCCTGATATGCTTGGAACTCATTACATCATAAGCACCGCCATAAGCTTTACGGGTAATGACAGTCACTTTAGGTACAGTGGCTTCGCAATAAGCATAGAGCAGTTTAGCACCGTTACGGATAATGCCGCCATACTCCTGATCCACACCCGGAAGGAACCCCGGCACATCGACCAGCGTGAGCAACGGAATATTGAACGCATCGCAGAAACGCACAAAGCGTGCCGCTTTGATAGAAGCATTGATATCGAGTGTTCCGGCCAGTGCCAACGGCTGATTGGCCACCACTCCTATCGTTTTCCCGTTCAGGCGGATATAGCCGATAACGATGTTACGGGCAAATTCTTCCTGCAATTCAAAGAAACTATTATCATCCGCCACGGCACGGATCATCTCTTTTATATCGTATGGCTGATTGGGGTTGGTAGGCACGAGTTCCGATAGTTCGGGCGTAAGCCGCGTCGGAGAATCGGTGGTAGCCACAAACGGAGGTTCCTCCATATTATTGCCGGGCAGATAAGAAATCAGTTCACGGATGTAATTGATACATTCAATATCATTTTCGGCAGAAAGATGCGCCACCCCCGACTTCATAGTATGGACATCCGCCCCTCCCAGATCTTCTTTGCTGACCTCCTCCTGCGTAACACTTTTTACCACATCGGGACCGGTAATAAACATATAACCGGAGTTTTTGACCATCAGGATAAAATCGGTCAATGCAGGCGAATAGACTGCCCCGCCCGCACACGGACCCATGATGGCACTGATCTGCGGAATGACACCCGAGGCTAAAGAATTGCGTAGGAATATCTCCGCATAACCGGCCAACGAACGGACTCCTTCCTGAATGCGGGCTCCTCCGGAATCGTTCAGTCCGATGATGGGTGCCCCCATCTGCATAGCCATATCCATCACTTTACAAATCTTCTTGGCATACGTTTCGGACAGTGCACCGCCAAAAACGGTAAAGTCCTGGGCAAAAACATAGACAAGCCGTTTGCCGATCATTCCATATCCGGTCACAACCCCGTCACCGGAAATCTTCTGTTTCTCCATACCGAAATCGGTACAACGGTGGGTTACCAGTTTATCGAGTTCAATAAATGACCCTTTCTCCAGAAGCAGGTCGATGCGTTCACGTGCCGTCAGTTTTCCGACAGAATGCTGTTTCTCGATACGGGCGTCTCCGCCACCTTTTTCAGCTTGCCTGTTCAGTTCTTCCAGGCGATTGATAAGCTCTTTCATAGGCTATTATTTTAAAGTATATGTAAAGTTAGCATGTAAAAAAGAGAATAGATGTAATCCAAATTACAATTGCTTGTTTATTTTCATCCTCTTTCCCGGAGAAAATGAAAAGTTTGGAATCCCGACTTTATTAGGATAACAATTATTTGCTTAAAAATGTTAGCGTGCATGTCCTATAACATTATTTTGAGTATGAGTCAACAAACTTCCCCTCTCAGACGTTTAATCTCGCAAATAGTTTATGTAAAAACCTAGACCAAAATGAAAATGAGAACAATCAAACTTTTTTTAGCAGCATGCTTCCTGCTTGTGTTTGCCACAGGCATACATGCACAAGAGCAGGGAACAAAAACTTATCTGCCCAAGTTTGCCATCAAAACCAACGCCCTCTACTGGGCTACCAGTACTCCGAACCTGGGATTTGAAGTGGCTTTGGCGAAAAAACTTACTCTTGACGTATCGGGCAACTACAATCCCTGGAAATTCTCCAAAAACAGACAAATCAAGCACTGGCTGGTACAACCCGAACTCCGTTACTGGCTTTGCGAACGTTTCAACGGTAGCTTTTTCGGCCTGCACGGCCATTACGCTGATGTCAACATGAGCAATCTCGACATCTTTGGATTGGGCAACTACCGCTATGACGGTAAGATATACGGTGCAGGTATCTCTTACGGTTACCACTGGATACTCAAGAATCGCTGGAGCATGGAAGCTACCATCGGTGCAGGATATGCCCGCCTGAACTACGATAAATATGCGTGTGGCAAATGTGGTGAGAAGCTGGGACATAACAACAAGAACTATTTCGGCCCGACGAAAATAGGACTCAGCATTATTTATACTATCAAGTAAATCCCCCCACACATTCTCCGGAACCAATTATAAAAAACTAAATCAATAGTAACAATGAAAAGAAAAATCATATATTTCCTCTTGGCCCTCGCAGTTGTTATGCCGGCCAGTGCCCAGAAATTCTTTAAAGATGCCATCAGTCTATCCGATGTTTCGCTGTGGCAACAAGGCAATTCGCTTTATGTAGACATGCAGATCGATATGAAGAATCTAACGGTCAGTCCCGAACGTATGCTCACACTTACTCCTCTCCTGACAGACGGACAGCACAACGTAGCGCTGGAAGAGATCATCATTAACGGTAAACGCCGTCAGAAAGCTTACTTACGCGGATTAGCCATCAGCCGCGAACTGCCTGCCGGTATCGTGGTACCTTATAATAAAAGAGAAGTACTAAATTATGCCCAAGTGATCCCTTATGAACCCTGGATGGCAAATGCCTCACTGAATCTGGTTGAAAACCTCTGCGGATGCGGCAATAACGAAGAGATGCTCGCACAGGAACTGATCACCAACGATGTCTCTACCGAAGCCAAACGCCTGAGCGCCATGGTACCGGTGGTTGCTTATATTCAGCCTACTGTAGAAGTTGTGAAAAACCGTAGCGAGCAGTATGAGGCCCACCTCGATTTCCCTGTAAGCAAAGCTGTTATCCAGCCGGAATTCATGAATAACCACAAAGAACTGATGAACATTCATGCTATGTTCGACAAGATTCAGAATGACAAGAACCTGACAGTAACAGGAATCAGTATCGAAGGATTCGCTTCACCGGAGGGTCCGTTGAAATTCAACGAACAACTGTCGCAGAAACGTGCCGAAGCTCTGAAGAATTATCTGACTACCAACGAAAAAGTTCCCGGCAAACTTTACAAAGTAACTTTTGGTGGTGAAAACTGGGACGGATTGGTACAAGCATTGGAAAAATCGTCAATGAAGGATAAAGATAAATTTATCGGTATCATCAAGAATACGACTGACGATGCACGCCGCAAACAGGAAATCATGCGCGTGGACGGAGGCGTACCCTACCGTACGATGTTGAAAGAGATTTATCCGGGACTCCGCAAAGTGAACTGCAAGATAGACTACACCGTAGCCAACTTCGATGTAGAGCAAGGACGGGTGGTGATAAAAGTCAACCCGAAATACCTGAGTCTGAACGAGATGTATCAGGTGGCCAACAGCTATCCAAAAGGAAGCAACGACTTCGTGAATGTATTCGACATCGCTGTACGTATGTATCCGAACGATGAAGTAGCCAACCTGAATGCCGCCGCCGTATCACTGACCAAGAAAGATCTGGAAAACGCAATCAAGTATATGGATAAAGCCAACCATCAAACAGCAGAATTCATCAACAACGTAGGTGTATACAACTTCCTCAATGGAGATGTACAACGTGCTGTCGCTGCCTTCAACCAAGCTGCCCAGATGGGTAACGAGGCCGCTAAAGCCAACCTGCAGCAGCTGCAACAGATCTTGAATATGAAGAAAAAATAAATCCCCGCCATTGGGGTGTAGCCATCCGATGAAAAGGGTGTAGCTATCCGGACCAAAAGGTGTAGCCTTTCCATGCGGAGGGCTACACCTTTTTTTATTTAACGTGAGTTCGATATAACTTAAAACATAGAAAACTATCTGTCTTTGAAAAAATTAACATCAACTGCAGACTTCTTTTAAAGAAACAGTAAGCCGCAATGGCAGAGTGAATTAGCAATAAAGTTATTATCACCCCATGGAACATTTTCCACGTTCGGCATGCCCTCTAAAAGTTTCATGAATCAGTATGCGTTGATTACAACACACACGAAGTGGGGTGGAATCCACGAAACGGCTGCAAGATATACGGTTTTGGAAAAAATGTACCAGATGTTTGCAAACATATTCCTTGTAATAATGCCTAAAACAACGGAAACCTCCCGAGTGGAATAAGATAAGGATGACCGTGATTTCATCATCATTCATACGATTAGGTTTATTCCGGTTCATAAGTACCGGAATAAACCTAATCGTATATTTTTCTTGCTATAATGCAAATTTATGGAGGAAATCGCCAGCCAAACAATATATTTATGTAACTTTAGCCTCTGAAAATATAGCAGTAATTGTTTTAATGTTATAATTTAGCACTATAAATTTAATACTTTTATCGCTACGTTACTATTATTCAGAGAAATAATTTAATACTTATATCGAACTCACGTCAAACTTAGGATAATGAAAAACACTTTGCTTGTATTATTATATCTTACATTGAGTTTAAATAATGTTTTTTCAAAAGAGATTCAACTCAAAGGTCAAACCGTAGATAGCTTAACGCTTGCTCCTGTTACGATGACGCTTGTAAGCGTTATCGACAACAACAATAAGATGCTGTTTACCGGTATGGTTGAATCGGAAGATGCCTCTTTTGCATTCGATAAGATCAAAATAGATAAAGGCGGTTGTCAGGTTGTAATAAGCAATAACGGATATTTTACTAAAAATATTGTTCTTGATGAACAAGCGATTGAACGGGAAATTGATTTGGGCGTCATCCCTCTGAAAGCGATAGAGCTCAGCATGGAGATGGATCAAGTAACCGTATTGGGTAATTACAGAACCCGGGTATCTGTAGACAAAACTTCCTATATTATCGACAGCCTCAGGTTAAAGAATGTATATACATCTACTGATCTTATGCGTAAGATACCGGAAATTGCTGTAGATGAACTAAGCCGGAAAATAAGAATTATGGGTAAAGAGAATACCCTTGTATTGCTTAATGGCGTGAATACCGGAACTTCGGTAGATATGCGCTCAATCAACTTCAGGGATGTGGAAAAAGTAGAGGTGATTACTTCGCCGTCAAGTGGCACGGAAGTGGAGTATGACGGTATTATTAATATCATACTCAAACCTAAGGCTCAAAAAGGCATTTCGGTTGATGTTGAAGAAACGCTGAAATTAGATTTACGCTCTAACGACACTTATGTGGGAGTAACGTGGGGATCGGACAAAGTGAGACTAAAAATGTCTTATGATAACTATTACCGTGCCAATCCATTCGATATCCAACAACAACGTACCGACCAATTAACGGACGAACTATATGGAAAAATTGGATATTCGGCTAAACCTTTTGAAATGACACATGACATCGGTCTTAATCTCGACTACCAAATAACCCCACGTGACTTTTTCAATATCACCACCAGCACTAAGCAGGTTCGTACTCGTAAAGAGATTGATTATTCAGCCTTCAATATCATTGACGGGAAGCAGTACGATCTTTCGCCGTTTAACACTCGTTTTGCCAATAGGTACTGGATGGGTAACTATACGTTATATTATCGCCATTCGATGAAAAATAAGGCGAAGGATTACTTTTCTATTAATGCCAATTTCGGCTTTATGGATGCGATTGAAGATGTTGATACTAAATATCAGGATGGAACTCAGCCTTTTATGAATCGTGAATTGGGAAATAAATTTTCGACTACGTTACGAGTAGAGTACAATAACGTTTTAAGTGACGTTTTTCATCTCAACACAGGCGTGCAAGGCTATTTTCAGGATTTTAAAGGTTCGCTCAACAATGAGCCGAACGAAAATAACCTGAAGAACTATCGTTGTAACCTATTTGCCGATCTAAACGCCTCTGTTGGCAAGTTTCAATTTAGAGTCGGTGCAAAAGGCGAAGTAAATGCAAACGAGTTTAAGAACAAAGCTTATGGCTCCAGTTCACAGTTTACACTTATGCCAACGGCTGCTGCTATAATGAAAATAAATAATGAAAACACTCTGAAAGCTGAATTCAAATACCTTACAAACTATCCATCAGCATGGATGATGGCACCGTATGAAATAAAAGATGACGAAAAGACCATATCACGAGGCAACCCCAATCTCAAACTCCAACAATACAAAGTGTTTGAACTAACATACACTTATAGAACGGATGCCATAACCATCAACACTATACCATACTATCATAAAAGTAATAATCTGATAGTAAACCAAATTTTACACGACAATGAGCTAAACACAATAAGCACATTTACAAACGGAGGTAAGCTTGAGAGAGCGGGTCTGAGAATCAATGGTTCACTCAACTTCCTTGGTGGAGCGATTAGCATTGACCCTGAGCTTAGTGCGGCTTATGAGACTATGGGCTACAATGGCGTTAAGCGAAGTAATTTTCTGTATAAACTCGGCGGAACTGTCATGCTTGCTTTTCCAATGGGATTCGGTTGCGGCACTTACGGATCATATAATAGTAAGACTCTTACTACTACAGGATATATAGCTCCACTTCGTTCAATTAACGCCATCTTCATAATGAAGCATTTTGACAAATTGAATCTCAACGTTTTTGCAGGCTATCAATCCATAGTGGAATCAGCAGAGGTGGTGCATACTATTAGTGATACTTATTCACAAAGAGACTATTTTAAGCTTAATTCAAAAGGTTTCATGCTCCGGATCAATTACTATTTCACGGCAGGTAAATCAAAACGGATGGAGAAGGTAAACACTTATTTCGATAATGATCGTAAATGAGTAAATGTAAAAAGTTTAAGTTTTATTCTCAATATAATGCGATGGATTGTGGCACAGCCTGCCTGGCTATGACCTCGTATTATTATGGCCATAATCTGACACGCGATAAAATTGCCGAATTATGGAATGGCGTATCTATGCTATCGCGCAATCTTTAATATAGTCGCAAGTCGACAATCCAAGAACTCACAGAAATTCAATTACTCCTTGCATTCTTCATTCAAATAAAAATCACTTTGTAATTCTTCAAAAATCACACAAAACGAAACAATAGATCTGAGTATATATTTCACATAGCTGCCATTGCGGCTTACTGTTTCTTTGAAAAGAAGCCTGCCATTGATGTTAATATTATCAAGGACAGGCAGCTTGCCATGTTTTAGATTATATCGAACTCACGTTATTTACCGCTATACAGCAAAAAAATAATTATTTCATCCGTCAAAACAGGTTCCGGTTTTGTTATATCAATATCTTAACTTAAACATCAACTATTAAAAACAGACAATTATGACACTGATCCTTGCTATCGTTCCGGTATTGCTCTTGATTGTATTAATGGCATTTTTTAAAATGCCGGGTGACAAAAGTAGCGTCATCTCCCTCATAGTAACTATGCTGATAGCTCTTTTCGGATTCCATTATGCGGTAGACAACTTGGTATTTTCATTCGTATACGGTGCACTGAAAGCGGTTTCTCCTATCCTGATTATCATCCTGATGGCTATCTTCAGCTACAATGTATTGCTGAAAACAGAGAAGATGGAGATTATCAAACAACAATTCTCTTCCATCTCTACCGATAAAAGTATCCAAGTACTGCTCCTTACCTGGGGTTTCGGAGGGTTACTTGAAGCTATGGCAGGTTTTGGTACAGCTGTCGCCATCCCCGCCGCTATCCTGATCAGTCTTGGATTCAAACCCATTTTCTCAGCTACCGTCAGCCTGATTGCCAATAGTGTGGCTACGGCTTTCGGTGCCATAGGTACACCGGTACTGGTACTTGCCAAAGAAACCAATCTGGATGTACAGGTGCTGAGTACGAACGTCGTACTGCAACTTTCCGTATTAATGTTCCTGATACCGTTGGTACTGCTCTTCCTGACCGACCCGAAAATAAAATCATTACCCAAAAACCTATTTCTGGCACTGCTGGTAGGCGCTGTATCTTTAGGCAGCCAGTACGTTGCGGCCCGATATATGGGGGCGGAATCACCGGCTATCATCGGCAGCATCTTGTCTATCATCGTTATCGTTATTTATGGCAAACTGACCTCTCCGAAAAAAGAGAAAGAACAGAAAAGCATGTTGAAAGGTAAAGATATCCTAAACGCTTGGAGCATTTATCTGCTGATTTTGTTACTGATCATACTGACCAGCCCGCTTTTCCCGGGACTCCGAAGTACGCTCGAAAATAACTGGGTGACACGCATCAGCCTCCCCATCAATGACTCCAGCGTGAACTATACCATCGCCTGGCTGACACATGCCGGAGTTCTGCTTTTCGTAGGCACGTTTGTAGGCGGTCTGATACAGGGAGCCAAAGTGAAAGAGCTGTTTGTCGTTTTATGGAACACGGTGAAACAATTAAAGAAAACGTTCGTCACCGTTATCTGCCTGGTGGGGTTATCTACCATTATGGATACGGCAGGCATGATTTCCGTGATTGCCACTGCACTCGCCACAGCCACCGGAAGCCTCTACCCTCTCTTTGCTCCGGTTATCGGCTGTCTGGGTACCTTCATCACCGGAAGTGATACATCCTCGAACATCCTTTTCGGAAAGCTGCAAGCCAGCGTAGCAGGACATATCAATGTCAGTCCGGACTGGTTATCAGCCGCCAATACGGTAGGTGCGACAGGAGGCAAAATCATCTCTCCTCAAAGTATCGCCATCGCTACATCGGCAGGAAACCAACAAGGGAAAGAAGGAGAAATCCTGAAAGCAGCCATTCCATATGCACTGGCTTATGTAGTCATTACGGGAATCATTGTGTATATATTCAGTTAACCATTAACGGTATTGATAAAAAAGGTGTGTCGCAACTCTTATTCACCGCAGAGTTATGACACACCTTTTATCTATTGTATTAATCTATCTGATTTTTCAGAAACAGGTCATATAAAATCAGTTGACTATGGTTTCTTATTTCAGATTCGTATTTGCATTCGTCTCTTTTTCAGGAATAGAATACAAATAATACTTACTATTGGGCACAAACTTCGTTCCATCGGGGAAGCTGGTGAACCAATGTCCTTCCGGATGATACTTCTTGAAAGTGCCGTTCTGCTGCCAACAATCGTACTCCTTAGCAGCTTCCACATCAGTCAGTGCGACACGTACCACAGGACGTTGCGTACGTAGAACATCAGTAATGCCAAATCCTTCACCCCAAAGTTCACGGCGACGTTCCATCAGAATTTCATCAATAACCTGCTCTTGCGTTTTTCCGGTAAGATCATAATCGGCCAGTCCGCGGGCATTCCTTAAAGTATTGAGCGGTTTTACGGCTTCGCCCAATTGACCTTTACGTGCCAAAGCTTCGGCAGCTATCAGATACATCTCGGCAGAACGCATAATGACAATATCTCCCGTCTGATCAGAGCGGATACGGAACTTGCGGTATCCCAGATAACCTTCACGCATCCACTGGAACAATTCCAGACGAATATCACCTTCGGTAAAAGTATCCTTGAAATGCGGATCGGCCATAAAACTATTATATGAATCGGGTTCCACCACATCCAGATAATAGAAGTTATAGCTGGCATCGGACTGGCTGACAGATTGCGGATGTCCCCAGATCCACTCGGTATTCGATATATCGTTGAAACCCATATAGTTTTTGGCGTCCGTCATCAAAGTATATCCTTTGGCTGCTTCAAGCGCGGCTTTAGCAGCTTCGTCCCACTGTCCGGTGAGCAGATAAGTACGGGCCAGGAGTCCGTTTACCACATCAGTGTTAGGTTTATATTTCGACTTGTCGTTCGGACGTACATAGCCGTCAAGAAGCCCTTTGGCACGGTTAAGGTCATTAATGATCTGTGTATAAATCTCTTCAAGAGTCGCCTTCCCCTTAGGTTTGGTATTCGGATTGGTGGGTTCGGTATACAACGGCACACAAAGAGCATTCTTATCTTTCAGATAGGTGAACTGATAATGCTGTGCCAAATGAAGATAACAGAAAGCACGTACGGCGAGTGCCTGTCCCTGGGCATGCCGGAATTCCGGTGTATCATCATCCCCGGTAGCTTGGATAGAAATGGCCGTATTACAGTTATCAATGGTCTTATACATAAGATACCAGGCAAAAGTGGTACGCCCGTCGGAAGGCATCACCACGTCGTTGAACTGATAAGAAGAATTAAACCCATACATGGGACGTGAAACTACGTCATCAGCCATCATGTCGTCCTGGCACATCAAAGCACGATAGCCGATGTTGGCATAAGTGGTACCATATTCGAACAGATTGTACCACGCACCGTTAAAGATGCGTTCGGCATTCGAAGGCACGGGCACGAGACCGGAATCTACGGCATCTGTCGGCTTATTGTCTAAGAAGTCACTGCTGCAACTCCCCAGAAACAAAAGAAAGAAGAGAAGGAGGAAGGGAACCTTACCTTTAGGGATCTTATCTCCGGAGGCATTACTCACGGAAGTCTCTCTCCTACCCTCTTTCCGAAGAAAAAGAGAAGAGGAGATACGTCTGTTATTGTTAAATCGTATTGTTCTCATATCATCTATTATTTTATACTTTACTATATATGATTTATTCATGATTAAATCGAGCTGAAGCATACTATTGCAACAGTACCTTTTCTGAGGATTAAAGCCTTAGAACGAAACATTGATTCCTCCTGAAATGGAACGCATGGCCGGATAACGGTAATATGTCAACCCACTGATATCCTGTTCGGGATCGAGTCCCTGATTCTTCGAAACGGTGAGCAGATTATCGGCCTGTACAAACAATTGCAGGCTGTTCAGACTGATCTTCTTTATCATCGGTTGCGGGAAGTTATACGATAGTGTGATATTCTTCATCCGCAGGAACGAGTTATTAAACAGGTTACGTGTGGAATTTGCATTCCAACTGTTCGATACGGTTTTTAGTGCCGGTACATCAGTATATCGATTCTCCGGTGTCCAACGGTTCAGGATTTCTGTCGACCAGGCACGTCCAGTAGAACTTCCGTTATGCCATAGCATAGTTACGTCACGGTCCACGATATAATTTCCGATACTATAGGCAAAAATTGTCGATAGTTCAAAGCCCTTATACGAGAAAGCGGTATTAAATCCCCCGTACACTTTGGGTAAGGATGATTTGCCGGTATAGTAATAATCCGCCTGGGCATAGTCATTGGTAGTCGTACGCCCGGTGATCTTGTTATTGGCATCTTTCACATTTTTGTACCACAACGGATCCCCGTTTTCCGGATCAACTCCCGCCCATTTCTTCATGTAAAAATCATAAACAGAACGTCCCACTGCCAGTTTATGAACTCCGTTCACAGGCATATCTTTCAATGGAAGGTCAGTCACGACATTCTTATAATGTGTCAGGTTAAGCCCCAATCGCCACATAAAGTCCCGGGTATGGATTAAGGTACCTTTCAGATCGATTTCAACACCAGTATTCTTTAGTTCGCCTACATTCTCGTCTACTGAATTATAACCGAGCGAGGGAGCCAGCGGACGGGAATAGAGTAAATCTTTCGAACGCCGACGGAAGAAATCGAACGAACCGGAGAATCGGTTGTTGAACAACGAGAAGTCAATGCCGGCATTGAAATTCAAGTTGGTTTCCCACTTCAGTTTTGGTGTAGCCAGACGATCGGATACCAATGCATTCTCTCCGTTATTGCTCACCACCGAATAAAGTCCGCTGCTGGCATAATACGTTCCCAAATTATCGTTACCCTGCGCACCATAACTAACCTTCAATGTGAGAGCAGAAAGCCAGTCGCTCGTAGCCACCATGAAGTCTTCACGATCGATACGCCAGGAAGCACCGACGGACCAGAAATTACCCCAACGGGTCTCCGGAGCAAAACGGGAAGATCCGTCCCGCCGATAAGAACCTGAAAAGAAATATTTGCTTTGATAGTCATATTGGGCATTTAAGAAGTATCCTACCAACGAGTAATTGACGCGGTATCCTGTCCCTCCGGTTACCAGCGAACCGACAGCCAGTTCGGGAAAATCGGGCAATGCCATATTCGAACGGGATGCCCGCAACACATCGTAACGGTAAGAATAAGCCTCTTGTCCGGCCAACAGGTTGAAATGATGCTCTCCGAGGGTTTTGTCATAAGTCAGGATATTATTCCAAGTCCACGAAAAAGTACGGTCGTTTTCACGACTCGATGAACCTCCGGTATTAACAGCCGGGCCTATTTTAGGGTTGGTATAGTCGAGTGAATTATAATTGATCAGGTCAAAGTTGAAGCTGGTTTTAAACTTCAATCCTTCGATAAAAGTAACTTCAAGGAAAGTACGTCCCGAAAATTCATCTTTCATACGCTCCGACTTATCATTGGGTAATGTAGCCGGAAGGTTCCAGTTAGCCATCGAACCGGACGGACGGTAAGAACCGAAATCGTATATCCGCTGTCCCTCGGAATCCAGTTTATAGGTTCCGTCTTCGTTCATCTGATAGATGGGATAGAACCCGTTCATCAGACGGCCGGCATTGATGACGTTACTTGTTTTCGTATCCGATGATACAGGATAATTCTGCAAAGAGTGGGCAAAGCTCATGTTCACTCCTCCCCGAAGCCATTTGGTCATCTGGCTTGTCACGTTCGAACGGAGATTAAAGCGTTCATAGCCGGACTCCAAGGCAATACCTTTATCATTCAGATATCCGGCAGAGAAATAATATTGATTGGTTTTGCCCCCTCCTGAGACATTCAATCCCAATTCCGTGCGAAGTGCCTGCTGCTCCATGGCATCCTGCCAATCGAAGTTCCAGAGTGGAACGGCCCCGTCCACCAATTTTCCATCCGTGCCTACCGGCTGAGGGTATTTAGCCCCATAAGGATTGGGGCCACTCCCCATGAGTTTTCCTACCAAGTCTTTAGAAGCTTTGATAGCCGCCGTCTGAGGAGTATAATTCTTTGTATCAAGTGCATATTGGTTACGTAAAGCCTCCCAATAAAGTTCGAAGTACTGATCGGTGCCGATCCGGTCGTAATCGCGTACCGCACGATTGGAACCACCGAAGCTGGCTTTCACATTCACCGTAGTCTTCGAATCGCTTTGTCCCTGTTTAGTGGTGATAATAATTACACCATTGGCACCACGCGAACCGTACAAAGCAGCCGAGGCCGCATCTTTCAGAACCGTCATCGATGCAATATCTTCGGGGTTGATAGAGTTCACACTGCCGTCATAAGGCACACCATCCACTACATAAAGAGGTGCACTGGACGCATTGATGGATCCGATACCACGGATACGTATGGTTGCATCGGTACCCGGCTGACCGCTTGCGGCACTTGCCTGCAGACCGGCTACGGTTCCTTCAAGGGCACGTGAGACACTCGAGGTTTGTAATTTTGCTATCTCGTCACCTTTAACGGTAGAAGCGGCACCGGTGAAACTATATTTCTTGGCAGTGGCATAGGCTACTACCATCACTTCTTCCAATTGTTTGCTGTCGGGCACCAGTTCGACATTGATCACTGAGCGTCCACCCACTTTATGTTCCACGGATTTCAGTCCGATAAAACTGAATACCAGCGTACCATCGGACGGTACATTAATGGAATACTTACCGTCGATACCCGTAATGGTACCGACACTGGTTCCTTTCACTAATACCGATACACCGGGCAACGGGTCTCCTTCGGACACAACAGTGCCCGAAACACGTATGTCATTCATTGTCCCGGCATGTAATGCTGCAACCGAAACCACAAAGAGCAACGTAAATAATAGACGTAAATTGGTCTTCATACCTTAAGTTTAGTTATGTTTAAATTAGAATCTTTTGTTTAACACACAATCCGGCAGATTGTTGTTAAAAGCTTTGAAATTGTTGTTTTATTCTTGAAGGTGTGTCAAAAGCCACCTACATTTTTTAATTAATTTTCACGGATCATTCCATGCTGCAAAAGTAGAGCATAGAGGTTGTTCCCGAAATCCCTTTTATAGGGGATTCTTGTACCGCATTTGTGGTAGAAGTGACACTTCTGTTCACAAACCGATGCTATCCCTTGGTCATTCCGTAGATTCTTTGTAGCTTTGCCCCCGTCCGATAACAAGATATCCCCCATATAGCTTATGAAAAAAGAAAGGTATATATCGCATTCGTTCATCCGCTTCCGCCAGTGGAGCCGGAAAGCCTATGCCATATTCGCCACTTTGGGATTGTGTGTCACCATCGGACAATTGAGAAAGAATGTTACGGAATGTGCGTTGTGCAAGCAACAGACTCCACATGCGGAAGGAATTGACCCGCAACGTGAAACAGAAGATTCTGTCCCGGAAGAAGATTGGGAGAGTACCGTACTGTCTCCCACACCCTTACTCTTTCTTTTCATTCCATTTCAATCTTTGAAACATTCTTATTCAGGTGCCGCACAGCAGGCTGTTGCGACATCCGTTTTATACATTTTATATAAAGAGGTTGCCTCCCATCCAAATGGGACCGGCAACCTCTTTTTTAATTCCCCATCCTATGACCATTGAAGAAATCAAAAACCAAGTATTACAGGGAACGGCGATCAGCCGTGAGCAGGCCGAATGGCTGGCACAATTTCCCCGAAAAGAAGAGTTGTACGATGCAGCGCACGAAATCACCCGTTTCTGCGCTTCACAGGAGTTCGACATGTGTTCCATCATCAATGCCCGTTCGGGACGCTGCCCCGAAAACTGCAAATGGTGTGCACAGTCGTCCCACTACAAGACGAAGGCAGATGTATACGATCTGGTGAGTGCGGAAGAGTGTCTGCGTCAGGCCAAATACAACGAAGCGCAAGGAATCAATCGTTTTTCACTGGTGACCAGCGGTCGGAAACCTTCGCCTAAAAACATGAAGGAACTTTGTGTAGCCGCACGACGAATGCGACGTCACTCGTCTATCCGGCTATGCGCCTCACTGGGACTATTGGACGAAGAAGAATTACAGGCACTGTACAATGCCGGAGTCACCCGGTATCACTGTAACCTTGAGACTGCTCCTTCACATTTCGACTCACTCTGCACCACACATACACAGGAGCAGAAACTGAAGACCCTGCATGCCGCACGACGGGTAGGAATGGACCTTTGTTGCGGCGGTATCATCGGTATGGGCGAAACCGTGGAACAACGGATCGAGTTTGCCTTCACGCTCCGCGAGCTCGACATCCAATCCATCCCGATCAACTTGCTGCAACCCATACCGGGCACTCCGCTCGAACATCAGTCACCGCTCAGCGAAGAAGAGGTACTGACAACAGTTGCCCTTTTCCGTTTCATAAATCCTACAGCCTACCTGCGCTTTGCCGGGGGACGTTCGCAGTTAACGCCCGAAGCTGTCCGGAAATCGCTCTATATCGGCATTAACTCCGCCATTGTGGGAGATTTGCTGACTACTCTTGGCTCTAAAGTATCGGATGACAAAGAGATGATTCTCTCGGAAGGCTACCATTTTGCCGACTCACAGTTCGACCGCGAACACTTATGGCACCCGTATACTTCGACTTCCAATCCACTTCCGGTCTATAAAGTGAAACGGGCTGACGGCGTCACCATCACATTAGCAAGCGGGCAGACACTGATCGAAGGTATGTCATCGTGGTGGTGTGCAGTCCACGGATACAATCATCCGGCATTGAACCGGGCAGTACAAGAGCAACTCAGCAAGATGTCTCACGTCATGTTCGGCGGACTTACACACGATCCGGCTATCGAACTCGGCAAACTGTTGCTGCCGCTGGTTCCGCCTTCCATGCAAAAGATATTCTATGCCGATTCAGGTTCGGTAGCAGTTGAAGTAGCGATGAAAATGGCCGTACAGTATTGGTATGCAGCCGGACAACCGGAAAAAAGTAATTTCGTCACCATCCGCAGCGGTTACCACGGAGATACCTGGAATGCCATGTCGGTATGCGATCCGGTAACGGGAATGCATAGCATCTTCGGTTCGGCACTCCCTATCCGCCATTTCCTCCCCGCCCCTACTTCACGGTTCGGAGACGAATGGGATCCGGAAGACATCCGTCCGCTGGAACAACTGCTGGAAAAGCAGTCCGGAAAATTGGCAGCTTTCATTCTCGAGCCAATTGTACAAGGTGCGGGAGGCATGCGGTTCTATCATCCGGAATACCTACGGCAAGCTGCACACCTCTGCCGACAGCATGGGGTATTGTTGATCTTTGACGAAATAGCGACCGGATTCGGGCGTACCGGAAAATTCTTCGCCTGGGAACATGCCGGAGTAGAGCCGGACATCATGTGCATCGGAAAAGCCCTGACAGGAGGATACATGACCCTGTCGGCAGTACTGACCACCAACGAAGTAGCAGACTGCATCTCCAACCATTTCCCGGGTGCCTTCATGCACGGGCCTACGTTTATGGGAAATCCTCTGGCATGTGCCGTGGCGTGTGCATCGATACGGCTGCTTCTGGAATCCGGCTGGCAAGAAAATGTAAAACGGATCGAAGCACAACTAAACCGTGAACTGGCTCCGGCGCGTAAGCTTCCTCAAGTAGCGGACGTACGGGTATTGGGTGCCATCGGAGTGATCGAAATGAAAGAACCGATGAACATGGCACATCTGCAACGCCGTTTTGTAGAAGAAGGGATCTGGCTGCGTCCGTTTGGTAAACTGGTATATGTAATGCCCCCGTTTATCATTACATCCGAACAGTTGACGAAACTGACGGAAGGAATGATAAAATGTATAACCGACGACTCCACCTGTCTCTAAACTGATGATTCACCACAGAGGACACAGAGAATATATTTCTCTTAAACATCCTAATAAACAAGAGATTAAAACTCTGTGTCCTCTGTGTCCTCTGTGGTGAAATAAACTCAAAAACATTACAATCATGAACTATAATCAAGAAACGGAAGGCTATGAATCCGTCCGTTTCTTTGAGGAGTTGAAACTTCTCAAAGAACAGAATAATTTCCGTATCCTCCCTACCCTGATTCATCAAGGCAAAGAGGTCATCATTAACGGGCAACGGATGCTAAACCTATCGTCCAACGATTACTTGGGACTGGCCAATGATACTGTCTTACTAAATGCTTTCTGGCAGACAGTAAAACCGGAAGAAGTCAAATTCTCTTCCTCTTCCTCCCGTCTGCTTACCGGTAATTTTGCCGCATACGGTGAACTGGAAGATCTCTTGTCTTCACTTTTCGGGACAGAAGCAGCATTGGTATTCAACTGCGGATATCATGCCAATACAGGTATTCTGCCAGCCATATGCAACACAAAGACACTGATTCTCGCGGACAAACTGGTACATGCCAGCCTGATAGACGGTATCCGGTTATCGGAGGCCAAATATATCCGTTATCGGCACAATGAATACAGCCAGTTAGAAAAATTAGTTGAAACCCATCACAAACAATACGAACAGGTGATTATCGTTACCGAAAGCATCTTCAGTATGGATGGAGACGAAGCAGACCTGCCCCGGCTGATCAAGCTCAAACAAAAGTATCCGAACATACTGCTCTACGTGGACGAAGCCCATGCGGTAGGTGTCCGGGGAGCAGGCGGACTGGGATGCGCCGAAGCTTACGGATGCATAGCGGATATCGACTTTCTGGTAGGTACCTTCGGAAAAGCGCTGGCTTCTGCCGGAGCCTACGTAGTATGCAAACAAGTAATACGGGATTATCTGATTAATAAGATGCGTCCTTTCATCTTCACCACCGGTCTTCCGCCCGTCACCCTACAATGGACTTCATTCGTACTCCGCCATTTGGCTGAATATCAAGAAAAGAGAGAACACTTAGCAGCCATCAGTAAGCGTTTGCGAGTTGCGCTCCGGGAGAAAGGTTATTCTTCCACTTCAGTCAGTCAGATCGTGCCTATGGTAGCAGGTGAAAGTGTAACTGCCATACAGATAGCGAAAGAGTTACAACGTAAAGGATTCTACGCATTACCTGTCCGTCCGCCTACAGTACCGGAAGGTACTTCCCGCATCCGCTTTTCACTGACCGCAGACGTGACAGACGAGGAAGTGGAAAAACTCATATCAACAGTAAATGATAATCGATGAACTGTAAACGATGAATGATAAACTGTGAACGATAAACAATAAAGCTATGATACTTAAAAGACTATATCAAACAAAATATTCTCAGAACTCTCCTCTCCCCGGGAGAGAGACCGGGAGTGAAGTCATTCTCTTCTTTACCGGATGGGGAATGGACGAAACTCCCTTCATACATTATCTCCCACAACATAGAGACTTGATTATCTGCTATGATTACCGTTCCCTTGACTTTGACAAGACGTTGCTCTCCACATATACCCAAATACAGGTTGTAGCCTGGTCAATGGGAGTATGGGCTGCTTCACAAGTGCTGCAAGGCAGTAACCTTCCCATAACACAAAGCATTGCCATCAACGGTACTCCTTTCCCCATCGATGACGCAAGAGGAATCCCTCCCATCATTTTTGAGGGCACACTCAACAACCTCAGCGAAGCAACGCTACAGAAGTTTCGCAGACGGATGTGCGGTTCGGGAAGTGACTTTAAGGCTTTCTGCGAGATAGCTCCCCAAAGAACGGTTGAGGAACTGAAAGAGGAACTGGCCGCCATCCGCAAGCAATGCAACGAACTGCCCCCATCCGCCTTTGTCTGGAATAAAGCGATTATCGGAGAATCAGACCATATCTTTCCGTCCCGGAATCAGGAACAGGCGTGGGAAGGGCATTGCACTGAAATACAACGATATGAAGGAGCACATTATGACGATAAGATATTGAAAGAGAACCTCTCTCCCATTATTCCCTTTTCCAAACAGCTGATCGCCCAACGCTTCTCAAAAGCAATCGATACCTATCCTCACGAAGCCCGCGTGCAACAGCAGATTGCCCGGAAAATGTGTACCCTGTTACAGCAGCACCTCCCCCGGCAATCTTTCCGCCGCATCGTAGAGTTCGGTTGTGGCACGGGTACTTACTCGCGTCTGTTGCTCCGTTCGTTTCGTCCGGAACGCTTACTGCTGAATGATCTCTGTGAAGAGATGCGCCACAGTTGCGAAGATATCCTGAACGAACAGGTTTCTTTCCTGCCCGGAGATGCCGAAGCACTTGCCTTTCCCCACGGAACGGAACTGATCACCTCGTGTTCCGTCCTGCAATGGTTTGAGCATCCCGACGCTTTTTTCCGCAAATGCGAAAACATCCTGAATGCAAAGGGATACATCGCCTTCAGTACATTCGGGAAAGAAAACATGAAGGAGATCCGTCAACTGACCGGACAGGGACTCGCCTACCGTTCAAGAGAAGAACTGACTGCTTCGCTCTCGGCACTATACGACATCGTGCATACGGAAGAAGAAGTCATCTCACTGAATTTCAGCAATCCGATGGAAGTACTTTATCACCTGAAACAAACCGGAGTGACGGGTACCTGTAACAGAGCCTGGACCCGGAGCAAACTGAGCCTCTTCTGTCAGGAATATGAGCGTCTGTTCAGCCCTGGTAAAGGCTCTGTTTCACTGACCTATCATCCCATTTATATCATTGCAAAGAAAAGATAATAACGACCTGCGGGTCTCAAACATAAGAAGTATGAAAAAGAATGTGTATTTTATCAGCGGCATCGATACAGATGCAGGAAAGAGTTATGCCACAGGTTATCTGGCACGGGAATTGAACCGGAAAGGCCAACGTACCATTACCCAAAAGTTTATCCAGACCGGAAATACGGGTCATTCGGAAGATATCGACCTGCACCGCCGCATCATGGACATCGCCCTTACCGATGACGACCGGGAAGGATTGACCATGCCTGAAATCTTTTCTTATCCCTGTTCTCCACATCTCGCCTCACGCATCGACGGACGGCCTATCGATTTCGACAAGATAGAACGTGCCACAGAAGAGTTGAGCCACCGTTATGACATCGTCCTGCTCGAAGGTGCCGGCGGACTGATGGTTCCACTCACCGAAGAGTTCCTGACCATCGACTATGTAGCGCAAAAGGGTTATCCGTTACTTTTTGTCACTTCGGGCAAGCTGGGCAGCATCAACCATACTCTACTCAGCCTGGAAGCTATTAAAAGCCGGGGCATCGAACTGGATACGGTATTATACAACCTCTATCCCACAGTCGAAGACCGAACCATACAAGAGGATACACAGCAATTTATCCAACGGTATCTGAAGAAGCATTTCCCGGAAACTAAATTCAGGACAGTACCGGAATTATAAACGCCACGGTACACGATTGCAAAATCTCTTTCACCACAGATTAACGGATTACACAAACAGGCAATTCAAGGATAAGCAACTCCGGCTGTTATATCTTTGTGTAATCTCTTAACCTGTGATGATAACAAGTATTTTAATTGCTGTTTACGGAAACTTTATACCGATGATAAATGTTTATTTCATGACATTAGTTTTTAGACACATCAGGTTAAATAGAAGTTTTCAGTATGAGTTTCAACATTGTAAAAAACGACAAGAAGCGTGTCATCATCGTAGGTGGTGGCTTCGGTGGTCTCAAGTTGGCCAACAAGCTAAAGAAATCTGGCTTTCAGGTTGTTTTAGTAGACAAGAACAATTATCATCAGTTTCCTCCCCTGATTTATCAGGTCGCATCCGCCGGACTTGAACCCAGCTCTATCTCCTTCCCTTTCCGGAAGATTTTTCAAAAGCGAAAAGACTTTTACTTCCGCATGGCAGAGGTACGGGCCATTTTCCCCGAGAAAAAGATGATCCAGACTTCCATCGGTAAAGCAGAATATGATTACCTGGTATTGGCAGCCGGCACTACTTCGAACTTCTTCGGCAACGAACACATCGAAGAAGAAGCCATGCCTATGAAAACCGTTTCGGAAGCCATGGGATTGAGAAATGCTCTGCTGGCAAACTTTGAACGGTCAATCACCTGCGCCACAGAACGTGAGCGACAGGAGTTGCTTAATGTTGTCGTAGTGGGCGGAGGAGCCACCGGAGTGGAGATAGCCGGAGTACTTTCGGAAATGAAAAAGTTCGTACTCCCCAATGATTATCCGGATATGCCCAGCAGCCTGATGCACGTCTATCTGATTGAAGCAGGAGACAGACTGTTGGCCGGAATGTCCGAAGATTCATCGCGTCATGCCGAACAGTTCCTACGCGAAATGGGAGTCAACATCCTGCTGAACAAGCGGGTGACGGACTACAAAGATCATAAAGTGGTGTTGGAAGACGGGACAGAGATAGCCACACGCACCTTCATCTGGGTGAGTGGTGTGGCAGCCATCACCTTTGGCAATATCAGCGGAGAGTTACTGGGACGAGGAAGAAGAATCAAGGTAGACGAATTTAACCGTGTACAGGGAACTGAGCATATTTTCGCAATCGGCGACCAGTGTATCCAGACCACAGACAAGAACTATCCCAACGGACACCCGCAACTGGCACAAGTAGCCATCCAACAAGGAGAGCTGCTTGCCAAAAACCTGCAAAGACTGGAAAAGGGAAAACCGATGCAACCGTTCCATTACCGCAACCTGGGATCGATGGCAACCGTAGGACGCAACCGTGCCGTAGCAGAGTTCAGCAGTTTCAAAACCGCCGGATGGCTGGCCTGGGTGATGTGGTTGGTTGTTCACTTACGTTCCATCCTGGGAGTGCGAAACAAAGCAAACGTATTACTCAACTGGATATGGAATTACTTCACTTACGACCAGTCTCTGCGAATGATTGTTTATGCAAAAAAAGCAAAAGAGGTGCGTGACCGTGAAGAACTGGAAGCGAAAACGCATTGGGGTGAAGAGAACCATACACAGCCATAAAGGAATTATCGCTCCGCTCAGGAATCGGAGAAATTAAACCAACTGATTTTGCAATGACTTTTAATCCACCACAGAGTACACAGAGAGCACAGAGTTTTTAATCTCTGTGTACTCCGTGTACTCTGTGGTGAATTGTATTCGTATCTATTCCGTCAGGTTACTCATATCGTAATGACCGTGCCGGTTTTCCCACTATGATCTTCACTGTCTGGCAGGCTACTGTCACAAACGAAATCAGCAGCATCAACACTACCGGAATTATAAAGAACCATGCTTTCAGGTCCGTGCGGAAAGCATAATGACTCAACCAGGCATTCATGCTGAACCAGGCGACGGGCAGCGCAATGACTACTGCTACCAGGATCAATTGGAAGAAGCCTTTACCCAGTTGATAGAACAGATTCCAACGGGTAGCCCCCAATACTTTCCGGATCCCCATCTCCTTGGTACGCGTCGAGCACGAAAACATTACCAGTACCCACAATCCCAGACAAGAGATGAAAATAGCCAGACCTGTAAAACAGCCGATCATGACACCGAACACCTCGTCCTGCCGATACTGATGATCGAAGAACTGGTCGAGGAAGAAGAAGTCGTAACTGGAATCTTCGAAATAGCGATGCCAGATCTCCTCAACCTGTGACACCAGCTCCTTCGGGTCGCCGGACTTCATCACAACAGAGATATACCGCTGCGGCAACCAGTCGATTTTATCTTTATGAATCAACATAATCGGCGTATAGTTTTTATTGAGTGCCTGCTGGTGATAATCCTTCACCACGCCGATGATCTGCATCGGAGCATCGGTACACTCCACCTCTATCTCTTCGCCGAGAGCCTCTTCGTTAGAAGCAAGTCCTAAGTTACGGACAGCAGACTCGTTGACCACCAACTTATTCACGTCGTCTCCATAATCCTCGGAGAACCCGCGTCCAGCCACAAGCTGAAGTCCGTAAGCATCGATGTAGTCCGGGTCACACACCAGCATTTCATAGAGCCGGTTTTGCTTCAAAGCGTCGCTTTTCCGGCGATTGGATAAGAAGGTAGCCACCTCTTCACCCGGAACCGCACCGGAAAAAGTGACTTTATCCACCAAAGGCAGACGGGCAATAGCTTTCTTCATGGCTTCGAGTTTGGTATTCATCCCTTCGGTCCGTCCGGGGAATTTCACCACCAGGGTCTGGTCCGTCTTCACTCCCAACGACTGACTGCGCATGAAGTTCAACTGCGCAAACACAATCAATGTACCGCACAACAGAATCATGGAAGCTGTATACTGAACAACCACGAGCACTTTGCGAGTGCCTTCTCCCGACTTACTGTTGAGGAACTTTCCCTTCAGCAACGTAATCGGTTTACGATTCAGCAGTGCCAGCGCAGGATAGTAACCGGAAAGGAAAATACCGCCAACTAACACGAACAACAGTAACAGCCACCAATATCCGGTCAACCAGACAGAGAAGGTAACCGTACGGCTTACCAACTGATTGAAATACGGGAGAACCAGTTCAATCAGCCCCACAGCCAGCACAAAAGCAACCAAGTTCATCACCAAAGCCTCAAATAAGAACTGTGAAATAAGCTGTTTGCGGAAAGCTCCTATCACCCGGCGTACCCCTACTTCCTTGGCACGTTCCATCGAACGGGCTACGGTCAGGTTGATATAATTGATCCAGGCAATTGCCAGAATGGCTATGGCAGCAAAGATCAGGGCAATCATCGCCGTGCGGTTTCCCTTGATCTCGGCCTCGTATCCCACTTGGGGTTTGAGATGGATATCGGCCAATGGAGTCAGTGAAACTCCCCAGATTTTGTTCTTCAAAGCCTCGTCCGTCTTATATTTCTCCGCCATTGCCGGAAACGCTTCTTCTATTTCTGCCTTCCTTTCGGGAGAATCGAGTAATACGTAAGTATAAACCTCGTGCTTATACCAATAATCATGCAAATACTGTCCGAGCGATTTATAGGAAATCAGGAAATTGTAATGGACATGTGAATTGGAAGGCATCTCTTTCATAACACCGGTCACTTCGCAAACCACCTTGTCATAAGGTCCAGTAAAGATAAGTATCTTACCGATGGGATCTTCATCCTGAAAATATTTACGGGCAATCCGTTCGGTAATGACCACCTGCCGGGGCATGGAGAGGCAAGTGGCCTTATCTCCCTTCACCAACTCAAAGTCGAACAAACGGAAGAAGCCGGGATCGGCATAAGCAATCTGGTTTTCACGTAAAGTAAGTTCACCATACTTCACAATCTGTTCCGGCTGATACAAGGAGACCACCCGCGTATAGTCTTCAATTCCGGCCAGATTCTCTTTCATGGCCGAACCATAACCAAACGAACTGCTGGCCCAATAGTCGGTCTGTACTTCGCCTTCATAGAAAGTGCTTTCCACACGGAAAATGCGTTCGTACTTCTCGTGCATCTTGTCGAAACTGAACTCAAAAGTGACATAAGTCAATATCAGCAAGGCAGATGCCATGCCGACTGCCAATCCGAAAACATTGATGAAACTGAATCCCTTCCGTTTCATCAGGTTACGATAGGCACTATTCCAATAATTCCCTATCATACGCTCTCTGTATTAGTCCCGGAAGTTTCGGCCAACGGACGGTTGATATTCTCGGCTACGATCTTCCCATCGAGCAGGCGGATAATCCGGTGGGCATAAGTCGCATCACGCTGCGAGTGAGTAACGATGATGATGGTAGTCCCCTGACGGTTCAGTTCCTGTAGTAGCTCCATCACTTCCACACCGTTTACCGAGTCGAGGTTTCCGGTCGGTTCATCGGCAAGCAACAATTTACAGTCCGTCACCACGGCACGGGCTATGGCGACGCGCTGTTGTTGTCCACCGGAAAGCTGTTGCGGAAAATGATTGGCACGGTGCAACAAATTTACTTTCTCAAGTACCTGTTTCACCTTTTCTTTCCGTACGGCAGGTTTCATGCCCAGATATACCAGAGGAAGCTCCACATTCTCGTATACGGTCAGTTCGTCAATCAGGTTGAAACTCTGGAAAATAAATCCCAGATTTCCCTTACGCAGGGCCGTCAGTTGGTTCTCGTTCATCTTGTCCACCTGTTTGCCTTCGAAGAAGTAAGAACCGGAAGTGGGTGAATCGAGTGTACCCAGGATATTCAGCAGAGTAGACTTGCCACACCCGGAAGGACCCATGATAGCTACAAATTCTCCCCGCTCCACTTGCATGGTCACTTCATTCAACGCTTTGGTCTGCACCTCCTCGGTGGTGAAGAGCATAGACAGTTTTTCTGTTTTAATCATAATCGTTATATATTATATTAGTTATTCATATTTTAAAATGCGCATAGGTTTCTGGCGGATGGTACGCCATACCTGTTGGAACACAGTGAGAAAGGCTATCAGCATCAGCAGTACAAAAGTGGCTGCATATATCCACCAGGACAGCGAAATGTGGAAAGCGTACGTTTCCAGCCAAGCATTCATCAGCACTGCCGATACAGGAATACCGATTGCAGATGCCAATACGGTAAGCAACAACAGTTCTTTGGTCAGGACAAAGAATAGGCTGGTTTTATTTGCGCCGAGCACTTTGCGGATACCCACCTCCTTCAAACGTGACAAGGTGGAAAACAGTGTTACAATCCACAATCCAAGGCAAGCAACAAATACGGCAAGCAATGAGGCGCTGGCAAATATCCAGCCAAAATTACGATCGGATTTGTATAGGAATTCATTAAAATCATTCAAAAAGAAATAAGAAAATAAAGAAGTCGGGAAGTATTCACGATACATCTGTTCAATTTCCGTCAAGACGCCGGCATCACCCTTTCCTTTCAGACAGACAGAAATATAAGGCGTTGCAATAAAAGGAACACGCTCTTTCAAAAAGAAAATGATAGGCTTGTAAGCCACGGCAAGCGATTGCTGGTGGTAGTTCTCTACCACTCCTATTATCTCAAGCGGGTCACTAACCACTTCCATTTTAAGTTGTTGCCCCAACGCCGCTTCTGCCGATTCGTAGCCCAACAGCCTGACAGCTTCTTCGTTAAGCACCACCCGGTTAAGATCGCCACCATAATCTTCGGAAAAACTTCGTCCGCAAACCATACGGGGCATATAGGCAGACAAATAGTCGTAGTCTACAGAAAACATCTGTATCAATTTTACTTGTGAAGGATCGCTTCCATACGGCCGATTGGTAAAATAGTTGGCAACTTCCACACCGGGAACAGCTCCCGAAACTGTCACGTGACTTACATCCGCCCGTTGCTTCAAACGTTTGGTGAAGCTCTCCATGCGCAGCGACAGTCCCTCAGTGAACGAAGGATATTTAATGACCAGAATGCGGGTATTCAGATCCGATTCGGCCTCACGCTGCATGTAACGGACCTGTTGAAACACAGTAAACGTGCCTGCAATCAGAACAAAAGAAGCCAGGAACTGAACAACAATCAACGCCTTTCTGATCCGGTTGCCTCTCTTTCCGTGCAACAGTTTACCGCGCATAATCTCCGACGGACGGATAGTGACCATCAGCCAGGAAGGATAAAGCCCTACAACCAACGTACCGATGATAACCACTCCGGCTACAATCCCCCAAAAAGCGGGTTGCATAAGTATGTCTGTCCCGAAGTTTTGCCCTGCCCAGCGATAGACAAGGGGCAAGAGGAGTTCCAGCCAGCCGAAAGCTATCAACGTAGCCAGCAAGTTCATGAAACCGGACTCAAGAAGTCCCTGGATAATAATCTGACGGCGCGAAGCACCAAAAGCTTTACGGAGCCCGAACTCCCGTCCACGCTCCAAAAAGCGGGCTACGGTCAGGTTCAAGGCATTTGCCCAACCTATCAGCAGCAGAATGGCGGACATTACGAACAAAATAAGAACCGCCGTCCGGCTTCCTTTCACCTCTTTCTCGTATGCTTTTTGAGGAGTAAGGTGAATGTCTTTCAACGGGATCAGTTCTACAGCCCAGGTTTTATGTTTCAGTGCATCAGTCTTGTACTTGTCGGATATGTCACGGAAAGCCTGTTCAATTTCTCCCGGAGTCTTTCCGGGCATCAGGCGGACGTAAGTATATACACCGTGAATGTACCAGATGTCCTGCCGTTCCTTGGGAATCGTATTGTAGGAAAGCAGGAAATCGTAATGCAGGTGCGAACGGACAGGCATATCGGCAATAATGCCCGTTACTTCAAAGTTTTGCTGTGATGAAGAGGTACTGAAGGTCAGTATCTTGCCTATCGGGTCTTCTTCACCAAAATAGCGACTTGCAGCGCTTTCAGTCAGTACCACCGTATTAGGGCGTACCAGTTGCCCGGTCTTTTCTCCTTTAACTATGGGGAAGTTGAATATTTCGAAAAAGGCAGGCTCGGTATAGCAGTAATGTTCCTCGGCAAATCTCCTGTCGAAGTAATTCACCACCTGCTCGCGATCCTGAGCCGTAACACGGACGTACTTCTCAATTCCCGCTATTTCCCTGTTCATGGCAGGAGCATGCCCATAAGCCGTAGTCGCCCAATTATCCGTCAGCATCTCGCCCTCATACAGTCTGCTTTCAACACGATACACACGGTCGGTATCATGAAATGAATCATAACTTAACTCCGACCAGACATAAAGCATAATAAGAAGTGCCGCCGCAATACAGACCGACAACCCTGTTATGTTTATCAGCGTCAGAGACTTTTTAACCCGCTGGCTTCGTATCACTTGCGAAATGTAGTTCATAGTATTCGGTTCTTATTTCAATATAAGTTTCTCGTTATCCCCAAACAATTCATATCCGGATACAATCACCCGGTCACCCGGTTTCAATCCCTCGGTCACTTCATAATATTGCGGGTTCTGCCGTCCGATCCGGATGGGACGGCGCGTGGCAAATTTACCACTTTCGTCAACAACATACATCCAGCGGCCCCCGGTTATTTGAAAGAATCCGCCACGAGGAACAAGAATGGCCTGGGCAGGATCTCCCAACTGGAGATTGATGTGATAAGTCTGTCCGGCACGGATGTTCTCGGGACGTCCGGAAGTAAATTGAAGGTCGGTGCGGAACTGGCCCTCCTTTACCTCGGGATAGGGTTTGGTCACCTCGAGTTTATAGTTTCCTCCGTCACGGGTAAAATCAGCCGGAAGTCCGGGAACCACCCGTTCCACATAATGCTCATCAATCTGTGCCTGCACTTTCAAATCGGGTGTAATGATCTGTCCGATATGCTCGCCAGCAGCAATGGACTGGCCGATCTGAGCATCGAGGTTCCCCACCTGTCCGTCTATGGGAGCTTTTACTTTCAGGTTTTCCACCCGTTCACGTACCAGGGCAAGACTGCGCTTCATATTACGGATGTTTTCATCGAGACTATGAACCTGACTCTCCCTGAAAATATTGTCCTGACGGATACGTTCGTCCACAACATCCAGTTGTGCCCGTGCCGCCTCATACTCTTCACGTGCCAACCGGAAGTCTTCCTGTGCTATCAGTTGCTCTTTGATAAGACGGCTGTACTGGTCGTAACGACGCTTCTTCACAGCCAGTTCCTTACTCAGCCCGATGCGCTCCTGCTTCAGCCGCAGGTGCTCCTGTTCCATACTGATGCGGGTGTTGCGCAACTCGTTTTCCTGATAGGCGAGATCGGCTTCGCTCTGCATGATCCCGATGTTCAGGAGCGGATTGCTAAGACGGAGAATGACGTCGCCTGCTTTGACGATGGCCCCCTCTTCTTTCAGCCGCTCCTCGACACGGCCTCCCTCTACCGCATCCATATAAATGATGCGGTTGGGCATCACTTGTCCGATGACCCGGATGTAATCACTGAACTCTCCGCGGGTAACAGTAGCAATGGTCAGCCGGTCTTTTTCTACACTCATAGAAGAGGAAGTGTCCCTGAAAATAAAATAAAAGATAAGTCCCACCAGTGCCACGGCTCCGGCAATAGCATAATAATGTTTTCGCTTCATTCCGGGCTTCCGTTCGATCATTGTATCCATAGATAGTTATTGTTTTATGTATGATTCACGTTTGTTTATAAGGTTATGCCGTCAGGTCGTAAAGGAACGATGTACCGGTCACATACCCCGTATATCACTTCTCACCGGGCAACGTACAAAAGCTTCCCGTCCGATAATAAGTTTCCATCTTCCGGGTCATATCCACCTGTAAGCGCACCCGGGTCAACTCGGCCTTGGCAGAGATAAAGCGATTGCGGGCTTCCATCAGCTGGAATACGGAGATAAGCCCCTCTTCCCATTTCCGTTCGGATTCTTTCAGTACCAGTTCTTCGGCCCTGAACTGCTGCAATACCTGCCGGAATTCATCATATCCGGAACGAAGAGAAAGAACCGTTTGCTCCACCTCTGTATAGAGTTGTTGTTTTTGAAGTTCTTCCTCGTTCCGGAGACGGAATATATTCAACTTGTGTTTGCGCAGGGTGGTCAGTCGTTCCAACCCGCTCAATAAAGGGATGGAAATGCCGACACCGATATACTTTCCTAAATTGTCGTTCAGCTGTTTGGTAGAAAAACCGTCGAGATAACGGGAGGCCATTGAGAAACGGGCAAAAACCGTCGGCGAGAACTTACCGCCCGCCATGGCATACTCTTTACGGGCGGCCCGCTGCCTGAGTTCCATCATCCGCATCGAAGGCATTGCTACCAGAGATTGCATATAGAGCTCATCTGTCTGGGGCAGCGAACAAGGCGGAAGAGATTCGTAGTTGATTGTATCCTGAAGTACCAACGTATCCCCGGCATGCAGGTTCAACAATTGTTTCAGTTGGAGCAATGCCAGGCGGCAACCGTTCTCACGCACCTGGTAACGGTAAATATCACCCTCGCGACGGGCTTTGACTTCCTGTAAGTCGGAAACCGACTTCAAACCCAGTTCTACAAAAGCTTCGGTTTGTTTGAGATAACGTTCGCTTAGCCGGCTCTGCTCAAAAGCCAGATCGAGCATCCGCTCTTCAAGCAGGAGTTTATAATAGGCATCCGTCACCCGGCAGGCAAGTTCGTTGCGCCGTTCCTTCAAAGCCCATTCACTCCGGCTGCGGTTCATCTTCTCAAAACGTACCCGGTTGATGCGGGTGAAACCTTCGAAAAGGGAAAGCGTCATGTCCAGCCCCACGGTTCCTTCATCGAACGTATTATTGGTGTATCCGTTGGTGCTCGGATCGATGGAATGTCCGAAGTTTCGTCCGGCTTCGGCCGATACACTGACGCGGGGAAGGAAACTCCCCACGGCAGAGATATAGTTCATCCGGTTTTCCTTGATATCTATCTCGCTATTCCGCAAAGACGGATTCTGTTTCCATGCGATACGAATACATTCGTCGAGCGATCTCTCTGTCTGTGCAGACAAAAGAGCGGAAAAAAGAAATAAAGTACAAAGTGATATAAGATGTTTCATATAAACCATCTGGGCAAAGAGTGTGCCAAAAAGAATAAACAACTAAAATTCAACCACATAGACTTATCAATAAAAAGATACCGTCCAATATTTGGACGCTACTGCGTACAGATATTGGACGGTTGACGTCAACATTCCCCGGATTTGTCCCCACATCCCCTTCCCATATAAATTCTCAATTCGAAAACGTCTAATTATTGGACACTCTCTTGCAGGGAGTTACAAAAACAAATATCTTTACCACGAACTTAAAAACAGGAAGCGAATCAAAAGGAGATATCATGAACACGGGAACTATTCTGATTGTAGACGATAACAAAGGGGTGTTGGCTTCACTCGAACTTTTGCTTGAAAACTACTTCTGCAAGATACTGACGGCTTCGAACCCGAATCAGATCACTGCCCTGCTGACGACCCACCGCATCGACGTGGTCATCCTGGATATGAACTTCTCGGCAGGCATCAATAATGGCAACGAAGGGCTGTATTGGCTGGGACATATCCGGAAGATGGCTCCTACTCTGCCCGTAGTGATGCTGACTGCTTACGGAGACGTGGAACTTGCCGTAAAAGCACTCAAAAACGGAGCTGCCGACTTCCTCCTGAAGCCATGGGATAATCAGGCCCTGATCGATAAAGTGACGGAAGCCTACCGCAATAACATGAAACCTTCGGAACGGCAGACAAAGGAAAACAAAAAAGAAGGGTTCGAAATGCTGGTTGGACATTCGCCTGCCATGCTGCAACTGATGAAAGTAGTATCTAAAGTGGCACGGACAGATGCCAACATCCTGATAACAGGAGAAAACGGAACCGGTAAAGAGATATTGGCACGGGAGATTCACCGCCTTTCACCTCGCGGTGCACGCCCGATGCTGAACGTAGACATGGGAGCGATCAGCGAATCACTGTTCGAGAGTGAACTGTTCGGGCACGAACGGGGGGCTTTCACCGATGCTTACGAAAGCCGCCGGGGAAAGTTTGAGGCCGCCGACGGAAGTTCACTGTTTATGGACGAAATAGGCAACCTGCCCCTGTCGCTCCAGGCCAAGTTGCTCACGGTACTCCAAAGCCGCAATGTGATGCGGTTGGGAAGCAACAAAGTGATCCCGGTAGATATCCGCCTGATTTCGGCAACAAACAAGGACATACCCGCAATGGTAAAAGAGGGGATGTTTCGTGAAGACTTGTTCTACCGCATCAACACCATCCACCTGGAACTGCCTCCCTTGCGTGAGCGGGGAGACGACATTTTGCTCTTTATCGACGGTTTCTTACGTAAATTCGCTTCCAAATATCAACGTCAGGAAATACGGATGCACGAACAGACTGTTGAAAAACTGCGCGGGTATCACTGGCCGGGCAATATCCGGGAGTTGCAGCATACCATCGAGAAAGCGGTCATCTTGTGTGAGGGCAGCGTGATCCGCCCTAAAGATATCTTGGTGAAACAGACCTGGCAGCCACAGGCAGCAGTCACCGTTCCCAATCTGGAAGAGGTGGAACGGCAAGCCATCGAAACTGCCATCCTGCAAAACAACGGTAACCTGACTGCCGCTGCCGAGCAACTGGGCGTGAGCCGGCAAACGTTGTATAACAAGCTCAAACGATTCAAACTCTGACCCCGATGATATTCAGCCGACGCATCTATTTCATTATACTGCTCCACATCGTACTGATACTCGCTACGGCAGGTGCCGGACTATGGCTGATCTTATCCGGCACCGGATACATCATCGGCAGTATATTATTGCTATGTTCTCTTTTTCAGATCGGTGCACTGACCCGGCGGCTAAATACATTCAACCGAAAAATCAAATTGTTCTTCGATGCAGTGCAGGATAAAGACAATATGCTCTACTTTCCGGAAGTGAATGTCAGCAAAGAACAGGAACAACTGAACCGTTCGCTCAACCGGCTCAATGACCTGCTTGCCCGTACCAAAGGCGAAAACCAGAAACAGGAGCACTTCTACCGGTCGTTACTTGAAGAAGTGCCCAGCGGCGTGCTTGCCTGGGATGCTTCGGGCCGAATCATCACTGCCAACAGTGCTGCCTTCTCTCTGCTGAAGTGCAACCGTCTTTACACCGAAATGCAACTGGCACAACTGTTGAATGCAACCGGCATTCGCGACAGCCTCAGCATATCCCGAAAAGAGATGATCCTGGAAGGTGAAACCATAACCATCTTATCCATCAAAGATATCGGTGACGAGCTGAGTGATAAGGAGAGTGAATCGTGGAGCAAACTGACACATGTGCTGACCCATGAAATCATGAACACGATTGCACCGATCATTTCACTCTCACAAACCTTATCCGCATATCCGGATATCAACGAAAAGTCAGCCCGCGGACTACGGATTATCCAAACGCAAAGCGAACGGCTGATGGAATTCACGGAATCATTCCGGCATCTGTCCTACCTCCCTCACCCGGAAAAGAAACGTTTCTCACTGACCGATATGTTGCGCAACCTGGAAGAACTGTTGCAAAGTGATTTCCGCGAACGTGGCATTCACTTCGTGTTACAATCCACACCGGATTCGATAGAAACCAACGGCGACGCAAACCAGCTGTCACAAGTATTCCTCAACTTACTGAAGAATGCGATGCAGGCTCTCGAAGGACAGACGGAAGGCAGAATCATCCTCCGCCTGCAACAGGCAGACCGTCTGCTGATAGAAATAGAAGACAATGGTCCCGGCATCCCGGAAGAGATACGTGAGCAGATCTTCATTCCTTTCTTTACCACAAAAGCGGAAGGAAGCGGAATAGGACTCAGTCTCTGCAAGCAGATCATCCGACAACATGACGGACACTTATCGATCCGTAAGAGTCGTCCGGGACAAACAATTTTCAGTATCGACCTGCCTCAGGACTGAAACATTTTAGTAGGTGTAATGTTATAAATAGAGAGGAATCTCTACTCTCCTTTTTATTTATTATGAAAGAAAAATATTGGAAATATTCTTTGATTATCATCATCATCGGACTGGGCATCATCTTGTTCCGGCAAATTACCCCTTTTCTCGGCGGATTATTGGGAGCACTCACCATCTATATCCTGGTCCGGCGACAAATGATGTATCTCGGTGCACGAATGAAACGAAGTTTCGCAGCCCTGCTGATTACAGGTGAAGCCATCCTGTGCTTCCTGGTACCTATTTCTCTGATTGTATGGATGCTGGTCAACAAGTTGCAGGACATCAATCTGGACCCACAGGCCATTATTGCCCCTGTTGAAGAATTGGCAGGGATCATCAAGGCGAAAACAGGATATGACGTACTGGGCAGTGACACACTTTCGTTCATCGTTTCTCTGCTCCCCAAAATAGGACAGGCAGTCATGGGAGGTATCAGCAGCTTTGCAATCAACCTGTTTGTTCTGGTCTTTGTACTTTATTTCATGCTGATAGGAGGAACCAAAATGGAGTCCTATATTGACGACATCCTACCTTTCAATGAGAAAAACACCCGGGAGGTAACACACAATATCAACATGATTGTCCGCTCCAATGCCATCGGCATTCCCTTACTTGCCGTTATTCAGGGAGGAGTCGCACTGATCGGCTACTTTATCTTCGGAGCACCGAATGCCTGGTTAGTGGGTGTTCTGACTTGTTTTGCTACAATCATCCCGATGGTGGGGACTGCTCTCGTCTGGTTTCCGGTGGCTGCCTACCTTGCACTGACCGGTGAATGGGCAAACGCCATCGGGCTGGCAGCTTACGGAGGAATTGTCGTTTCGCAATGTGACAACCTGATACGCTTTATCTTACAGAAGAAAATGGCAGACACCCATCCGCTTATTACAATCTTCGGTGTAGTCATCGGATTACCGTTGTTCGGATTCATGGGAGTCATCTTCGGACCGCTTATATTATCGCTGTTCTTGTTATTTGTCGATATGTTCAAAAAGGAATATCTGGACAATAAGAAATAAGAAAGAAACAAATCACCTAATCTCTGAAAAATTATGTACTTTTGTGACGTAAACATCTTGTAAGATTCAATGGAAGCATTCACATTCAATACGGCCGAACTGATACTGCTATCAGCCGCAGGCGTTCTTTTGATCGTTCAACTTATCTACTATCTCGGACTGTATAACCGGATACACACCCACAACCTTGCTGTTGGAAAAGATGAAGTACACTTCGGACGGGAACTTCCCCCCCTGTCTGTAGTCATCTGTGCACGCAACGAATCGGAAAACCTACGCCGAAACCTGCCCGCTATCCTAAAACAGGATTATCCGGACTTTGAAGTAATCGTCATCAACGATGGTTCTACGGACGAAAGCGAAGATCTCCTGTCAGAGTTGGAAGAAGAATACCCGAACCTGTATCACAGTTTCACACCGGACAGCGCGCGGTACATCAGCCGGAAGAAACTGGCACTGACGCTGGGCATTAAAGCCAGTAAATATGACTGGCTGGTATTCACCGAGGCCGACTGCACTCCGGTCAGTGACAAGTGGCTTCGACGGATAGCACGCAATTTCACGCCGAGTACAGACATCGTACTGGGATATAGCGGTTACGAACGGGGAAAAGGATGGCTACACAAACGGGTATCTTTCGACTCGCTTTTCACCTCGCTTCGTTATCTGGGTTTTGCCCTGGCGGGTAAACCGTACATGGGCATCGGGCGCAACCTGGCCTACCGCAAGGAATTGTTCTTCAAAGTCAAAGGATTTTCTACCCACTTGAACATGCAGCGGGGAGAAGATGACCTGTTTATCAACCAAATTGCCAATGAAAACAATACCCGGGTGGAAACCTCACCGGATTCAGTGATACGGATGCAACCTGTGGAACGCTATAAGGACTGGAAAGAAGAAAAGGTAAGCTATATGGCAACCGCACGCTTCTATAAAGGTTCACAACGCTGGTTACTGGGGTTGGAAACCGCCACGAGGCTATTGTTTTATGTCGCCTGCCTATCGGGAATCGTATTCGGTATCCTCTCTTTTCACTGGCTGGCTGCGGGACTGGCTCTATTGTTATGGATCGTACGTTATTCGGCGCAAGCCTACGTCATCAACAAAACAGCCAATGAGATGGGAGACAACCGCTCTTACTACTTTACACTACCGGTTTTCGACATCATCCGTCCGCTACAATCCCTGAAGTTCAGACTCTACCGTCTCTATCGCAGAAAGGGTGATTTTATGCGAAGATAACTTGACTACTCGTACCGCATAGAACTGGCTGGATTGATCTTGGTAATCAAATAAGAGGGACCGACCAACATTAATACAGAAGCCAATAAGGTGCCGGCATTGATCAGAAGGAAAAGCCAGATGTTCATGGAAACCGGCACCATACTTACATAGTAAGTTTCGGGATCGAGTTTAAAAAGTCCCAACTGTGACTGCAAAACACAGAAAGTAATCCCAATTGCATTTCCCCACAACATCCCTTTCCCAATCAGAAAAACAGAGAACCACAGAAATACTTTACGGATAGTGAAATCATTGGCTCCCAAAGCCTTCAGGATACCAATCATCTGTGTGCGTTCAAGGATGATAATCAATAATCCGGAAATCATCGTGAAGCCGGCTACCCCAATCATCAGGATAAGAATGACCCATACATTCAGGTCGAGCAGATCGAGCCAGGCAAATATCTGAGGATTCATTTGTTCGATGCTCTGTACGTAATAAGTCCCCCCGTAAACATCTTGCTTATTGTCCGTATCAACGGCTATACCATAGGTTATATCTTCCAGTTTGTCATAGTCACGTACCTGCAACTCTGCTCCGCTCACTTGTCCGGGGGCCCAGTTATTCAAACGGTTCACCAAATACAAGTCAGTCAGCAGAAAGAGATTATCATATTCAGAAAAGTTCGTTTGGTAAATACCTTTCACCGTCAATCGGCGGGCACGCACATCTTTCTGGATAAAATAGGCATATATTTTATCTCCCAGTTTCAGTTTCAGCCGGTCAGCTATCGCTTTCGATATGACCACCTGATTGGTGGAAGCCGTATCACTGAAGACCGGTATCTCTCCTTCTACCAGATGGTCGCGGAAAAAGGCAGGATCAAACTCCGGACCGACACCTTTGAGCACCATGCCCTGAAAAGCGTCATCTGTCTTTATCATCCCCGGTTTGGTGGAATATCGCTGCACATGTTTCACTTCCGGACGGGCGGAAAGAGCGATCATCATACTGTCATCCACCACAACCGGATGAGTTTCGTAGGACCCTACCGCATCAAAATTACTGATTTGGATATGGGAGCCGAAGCCGATCACTTTATTACGTACCTCACTCTTAAAACCAATCACTACAGATACGGCAATGATCATCACCGCCAAGCCGATAGCAATGCCAATCATGGCAATCAGGACAGCAGGACGGGAAACTTGTTTCCCCCCGTCCGTATCACGATAAATCCGACGGGCAAGAAAATAGGAAAGCCTCACCTTGCCCTTCTCTTTGGAAAAGGGAACGGAGTTGCTTTGACTATGTGAATGAATGGATGACATCAGGTCTTATTCTGTTCTTCCCGGATAAGCCTCCAATGCTTTTTGCAGAACAAAGAGCGCACGGGTTAAATCTTCCTTTTTCAATACGTAAGCAATACGGACTTCATTCTTTCCGGAGCCCGGAGTAGTATAGAAACCGGAAGCCGGAGCCATAAACACTGTCTGTCCTTCATACTCAAACTCAGACAGACACCAGGCACAGAATTTATCCGAATCATCGACCGGTAACTTGGCTACTGTATAAAAAGCTCCCATCGGAATGGGGGAATAAACACCCGGTATACGGTTCAGACCGTCAATCAGACATTTACGGCGCTCAACGTATTCGTCATAAGTTTCGCGTGAGTACTCTTCGGGAGCATCCAGTGAGGCTTCGGCAGCAATCTGTCCGATCAGCGGAGGACTCAAACGTGCCTGACAGAACTTCATCACTGCATCACGCACTTCTTTATTCTTGGTTATCAAGGCACCGATGCGGATACCACATTCCGAATAACGCTTGGAAACAGAGTCAATCAGTACCACGTTATTCTCAATTCCTTCCAGATGGCAAGCCGAAATATAAGGGGAACCGGTATAGATAAACTCACGGTACACTTCGTCGGAGAAAAGGAAAAGATCATACTTCTTCACCAAGTCACGGATCTGGTTCATCTCACGTCGGGTATACAGATAGCCGGTCGGATTATTCGGATTACAGATCAAGATACCCTTGGTACGTTCGTTGATCAACTCTTCAAATTTCTCTACTTTCGGAAGAGAGAACCCCTCCTCAATTGTCGTAGCAATGGTGCGTATTTTAGCTCCGGCCGAAATGGCAAAAGCCATATAGTTGGCGTAAGCAGGTTCGGGAACAATGATCTCGTCTCCCGGATTAAGGCACGACATGAATGAGAAAAGTACAGCTTCGGAACCTCCGGTAGTAATGATTATATCATCTGCTGTCAGGTTGATATTGAATTTCTCGTAATATCCTACTAATTTCTCGCGATAGCTACGATAACCGGCACTGGGACTATATTCAAGCACCTTGCGGTCGATGTTGCGTATCGCGTCAATCGCGGCCTGAGGAGTGGGCAGGTCCGGCTGTCCGATGTTCAGGTGAAATACATGGATTCCCCGCTGCTTGGCAGCATCTGCCAGGGGAGCCAGCTTTCTGATAGGAGATGCAGGCATCTCTGTTCCGCGAATCGATATGGTTGGCATAATCTTGAATTATAAATGGTCAATTAATAAATATGAGCGGCAAATGTACACAATAAATCGGACACAAAGACATAAAAACTTTAAAAACCTTATCAAGGGTAAAAACGTTGTGGTAATATCAACGGAAAACGATACATTTGTATAACTACAAACCTAAAACGATAACATAATGACCATAAACCTGATCACATTTGCATCGATTCTGCATAAGCAAGCCACTGTACGTAGTTCGCACGAAGCGATTCTCAGTGAACTGGAAAAATATTTCACCGTAAATTTTATTGATTACCGGGACATCAGCCAGTTGCCAAAAGATGAATTCAGCATCATTTTCATTGCTACCGGAGGGGTAGAAAGACTGGTAATGCAATGCTTCGAATCGCTCCCCCGCCCTGCCATTATACTGGCCGACGGAATGCAAAACTCCCTGGCTGCAGCACTGGAAATTTCCTCTTGGTTACGTGGGCGGGGTATGAAAAGTGAAATCCTCCATGGAGACTTTATGAGTATCGTTCAACGAATCCAGGTACTTTATACCAATTTCAAGGCACAACGTTCATTAGTAGGGCTTCGCATCGGAGTGATCGGCACCCCTTCTTCATGGCTGATTGCAAGTAATGTGGATTATCTGCTCGCAAAGCGGCGTTGGGGAATTGAGTATCTGGACATTCCGTTGGAACGGATTTATGACGTATACGACCGTATTACAGACAACGAAGTCGGTGCCTCATGCGCCGCGGTTGCTTCGCAAGCTCTGGCATGCCGTGAAGGGACTCCCGAAGATATGATTAAGGCAATGCGCCTTTACCGGGCCGTCAAGCGAATCTGTAAAGAAGAAAAACTAAGCGCCGTCACCCTGAGTTGTTTCAAACTGATAGAGCGCACCGGTACTACCGGTTGCCTGGCTCTTGCCATGCTGAACGACGAAGGGATCATTGCCGGATGTGAAGGGGATCTGCAATCTGTATTTACATTACTCGCCGCCAAAGCACTGACCGGGAAAGTAGGTTTCATGGCAAATCCTTCAATGATTAACGCCCGGAGCAACGAAATAATACTGGCACATTGCACAATCGGAATGAAGCAAACCGAACGTTACATCATCCGCAGCCATTTTGAAACGGAAAGCGGTATCGGTATTCAGGGACTGCTGCCGACCGGAGATGTCACTATCGTGAAATGTGGTGGAGAATGTCTGGACGAATATTACCTTTCTACGGGAACTCTGACCGAAAACACCAATTACATCAATATGTGCCGTACACAAGTACGTATAAAAATGAATGCACCGGCTGATTATTTCTTGAAGAATCCACTCGGGAACCATCACATTTTGTTACAAGGTAATTATGAAGATGCACTGAACGAATTCTTACAGGCAAACTCCTGTAAACGTACGGAGTAAATGCACTCAGGGCTTAACGGAGGTAAATTCAGAACTCACCACAGAGAATACAGAGTGACACGGAGAGAATCTCAGATCATTGGTTACCAACACAGATAATCTGTGTTACCCCGTATTCTCCGTAGTGGAAAGAGTATTGACACATTCCTCCCGTCAAGGCCTAATTTAATACATGCAATGAAAGACACACGATATATGAAAAGAATCTTCCTATCAGTACTGTTTATCTGTACTTTCCTTTCTCATCTTACTGCACAAACAGGCAAAGAAAGCGAACTTATCAAGCAGAATTATATCCGGTCGGTTATCGGACAGGACGAGAGCAAACAAGCTTTCTTACAACTATTATCTAAAATTCCTCCCGAAAAAGAGGTATCCGACCAGAACGTTATCGAACTTCAACAACTTTACCCTATTCGCCGGGAAGAGATACACCGACTGATCAGTACGATACGGGGAGACGGTTCATGGCCGGACATCAATTATGCCGATACCAAACGTTCGGGATGGGAACCGAAACAACACACAGAGCGGATACTGAAACTAACCAAATATTATGCCCGCGAAAAAGAGAATGCTTCCGCACAGGAGATTTCAGCCGTAACCAGCATTATTCACCAAGCCATGAATTACTGGTTCACCGAAAAACTGGTCTGCAAAAACTGGTGGTACAATCAAATAGGTATTCCCCGCACCTTGGGACCGGCTTTCCTCCTTTTCGAAGCAGAAATAACGGAAAAAGAAAAGCAGGAAGCCGTGCGGGTGATGGAACAATCCCATTTTGGCATGACAGGACAGAACAAAGTATGGCTGGCAGGCAATGTACTGATCCGGGGCTTGCTCTTGAATGACTCCCAACTGGTAAAAGAGGCACGGGAAAACATTGGCTCGGAAATCGTACTGGGACAGAAAGAGGGTATTCAGCCGGACTGGAGCTTCCATCAGCATGGTCCCCAACAACAGTTCGGCAATTACGGACTTTCTTTCCTCTGCAACATGAGTTTTTATTCCGAACTGTTTGCCGACACCCCTCTTGCATTCAGCCAGGAACAACAGGATATCCTTGTATCCCTTCTTCTGAAAGGGTATCAGTGGATTGTATGGAAAGGTCATTGGGACGTAAACGGATTGAACCGGCAACTCTTCCACAGCGCCGATCTTCACAAATCATTCAACCTGCTCTTCGCAGCCTGCTCACTGATGAAGGGAAGCAATGAACAGCAGACACAGGAAATAAAGGCATTTATAGCCCGCAACTTTCTACATCCGGATGCAAAAAACGATTTCACAGGAAATAAGTTCTTCAAAGATTCCGACTTGACCATTCACCGTACCTCTGACTGGATGGCATCTTTACGCATGGCATCCAGTCGGGTGATCGGTACGGAACTGGTAAATGAGGATAACCTGAAGGGATATTACATGGCAGACGGAGCTGTCTATACGTATATTCGGGGAGATGAATACCACAATATTTTCCCTTTCTGGAACTGGCGTCGGATACCCGGTATCACAACCTATGAAAGCAATGCTCCCATCCCGACAGATAACGGACCGAATTCACGCAACAAAACCAATTTCACAGGTGGAGTAACAAACGGAAAACAGGGAATCACCGCCATGCACTTGAACCGTAACGGGCTATCCGCGAACAAAGTATGGATATTCACCAATGAATTTATCCTGTGCCTGGGAAGCGATATCCATGCAGACAGCACTGCCACACTTATCACCTCCATCGATCAACGGTTCAAGAATGGTGAAATATGGACGGAAGGAAACCGCCGTTATTTCCACGACAACACCGGATATATCCTTCTGCAGGACGAACTTTGCCTGGCACTGGCAGAAAAGAAGAAAGGACAGTGGCACGACTTCATGGGAATGTACGCTCCCCGGATGTTGGAAGATGAAATTTTCTCTATTTACATCAAACATCCGTCAGGTGTCCCTGCTACTTACCGGTATTTGGTGCTCCCGGCTTCCACTCAGGAGAAGACGGCTGCATTCGATATTTCAAAAGTACAGGTATTGCAAAATGACAAAAAGGCACAGGTGGCATTTATCGACAAAATGTACTACGTTGCTGTTTGGCAGGCAACGACTCTCAAGCTGTATAACGGAAAAAAGATACCTATAAAAAAACCGGGAACCTATCTGTATCGTGCAGACGGTACCCCGGTTTCCCAAGCTGTTTTTCCCAAAGGAGAGATCTAAGAATCTACCTTCCGGCTATCTCATATTTTCAGGCAATTCGTAATATCTCACCCAGTCGACCTCCATCTGTACGGGAAGCTCCGCATCGTCTATCTCTCCTGCCCATCCCCCGAGTATCTGGTTGAGCAGCAGGAAGAACGGAACATCGAAAGGCCACTGCACAGAACCCTCCTCTTTGATGCGGGGATAACTGAAAGTGAGCGAATCATTGATGAACATATCAATCTTATCCGGTGTCCATTCCATCCCAAACACATTAAATTCATGCGGATTGTAGGATGCAGTGGTATAATAGTCCGGATCTGTTTTATGTCCTAACACTTTGATATATTCGGTATGCATGGTATGATAGACGAATGTATCTTTGTTCAATTGTTCCATTATATCGATCTCTCCACATTTGGGCCACGCACCATACGTTGTAGAATCGGTCGGTTTGAGCCAGATAGCAGGCCAGGAACCTTTAGCACTGCCCAGTTTGGCACACACTTCAAAGCGTCCGTACAAGAAATCTTTTTTACCCAAAGTCTCGACACAACCGGCCATGTAGCGGATCGTATCATTCGGATCGCTATTGGGCAAAGCACGCAAAATCAACTTACCGTCTTTTACGAATGTAACAAAGTTATTGTCCCGACAAAAGGGATGCCAAGGAGAGAACACCCACTTTTCCGGATCGGGTGTACCGTCTTTCTCGAACTCATCTTGCCAAGTGAGCTTCCAGTCTATATCGCTTTTATAAAGCTTACGGACAGGAGTATCTTTACAGGATGACAATGATATGCCGGCAAATGTCCAAAAGACAAACGGCAAGGTTAACAATAAGTTTTTGTGTTTCATGATATATTGATTTAAAGTGAGACCTCCACCCATTTTCCACCATGCCATTCGGTCACTGTCTCAAACCCGTCCTTCCGTAAAGCCTCCAATGCTTCGGGACGTCCGCTGTTGATACGTTCGGGATAATGCGAATCACTGTTCACCTGTACACGGACACCCAACTCCTTCAACAACGGGAAATAGCGTTCGTTCGGGAAGAAGGTACCCAAGTGATGCAAAGCCTTGGTATTGATCTCTACGATATACCCTTTGGCCGCAACAGCAGAGAAATAATCGTGCATCAAGTCATCATACCAAGGTTCGTCCAACAGGCCGGGACGATAACAGGCTGCATTGTGATGCATCTTGTCGGCATGTCCTAAGATATCAAACCCTCCCAATTCCACCATCCGCAACAGACGTTCGTAATACAGACGTACCACACGATCGAGATCACCACCGAAATGCTGATCGACAATATCCCTGAATACTTCCGCACACACATCGATATCAACCACTTCTTCCCGGTCGTTATAGAGCAAATGTACCGAGCCGATACGATAATCGAGCGGCAATTCGCGGAAACGCGGCACAGCCGGATTACTGTCTTCATTCAGGTAGTCTATCTCCAGCCCGATAGCGAGTTCAATCTCCGAAGCATACTTCTCCTTCATCCGGGCAAACTCAGCCAGATAGTCGTCCATACGATCCCACTCCATCGTCCAATGGGTAGGGAACGGTAGCGGAGCATGCGAAGAAATACCATAGGATGTAAATCCCTGGCTGATGGCAAAACGGATAAAATCCTCCATGCCGGCCCGGCCGTCACAATAGAGGGTATGGCTATGATAATTAGTCAGATTCATGATTCTATTTCACTAAGTTCAAGCCAGCGCATGGTTTTCTCGTCTATCAAATCGTTTACCTCCGGCAGCCGCTTTGATTTATCGGTCAGTTCATCCACCGAAAGTGTACCGCTGCAAAGCAGTTCCTCTATCTGTGCTTTCTCGGCTTCCAGCCCGGCTATTTCTTTCTCCAGTTGTTCGAACTCCCGTTTCTCTTTGAAACTCATCTTACGCTTATCGTTCAGACGGACACGGGCTGTCTTTTCCTCCTGCGGTTTCTCAGCTTCCTTCTCCTTTTGGGACTTCGCTTCTTTCCAGTCCCGGTAATCGCTATAGTTACCGGGAAAGTCACGGATATCTCCCTGTCCATTGAATACCAGCAAGTGATCGACCACCTTATCCATAAAATAGCGGTCATGGGAAACGACAATCACGCATCCCTTGAAGTTCTGCAAATACTCTTCCAGCACATTCAGGGTAATGATGTCGAGATCGTTTGTCGGTTCATCAAGTACCAGAAAGTTCGGATTACGCATCAGCACGGTACAGAGATAAAGACGACGGCGCTCTCCACCGCTCAGCTTATAAACATAGCTGTGTTGAGTTTCGGGAGTAAACAGGAAATGTTGCAGGAACTGAGAGGCTGTCAGCTTCTTGCCGTTACCCAGCTCAATCACTTCGGCGATATCCTGCACAACGTCAATCACCTTCATTTGCTCGTCAAACTGCAATCCGTCCTGCGAGTAATATCCGAAACGTACGGTCTCCCCGATATCCAGCGTACCGCTATCGGGCTGCACCTGTCCCATCAATATCTTTATAAAAGTAGACTTACCCGTACCGTTGTTCCCAACAATCCCCATCTTCTCGTAACGGGCAAAGATGTAAGAGAAATCTTCCAATATCTTCAGGTCACCGAAACTCTTATAAAGATGATCGGCTTCAAATATCTTACTGCCAATGTAGGAAGCCTTCACCTCCAGTTTCACATTATCGTTGTTAAACCGTTGTTTGGCTACTTTCTCCAGTTCGTAGAAAGCATCTTCACGATACCGGGCTTTATGTCCGCGGGCTTGCGGCATACGGCGCATCCAATCCAGCTCGGTACGATATAAATTATTGGCACGCTCTATCTCTACCGTCTTCGCCTCAATCCGTTCCTGGCGTTTCTCCAGATAATAGCTGTAATTCCCTTTATACTGATAAACCTGACAGTTGTCTATCTCGATGATTTCAGAACAGACCCGGTCGAGGAAGTAACGGTCATGCGTTACCATCAACAGACTAAGGTTCGTACGACGAAGGTACTCTTCCAGCCATTCGGTCATATCAAGATCGAGGTGGTTGGTGGGCTCATCCAGAATCAGCAAGTCCGGTTCGGTAATCAGGGCATTGGCTAAAGCCACCCGTTTGAGTTGGCCTCCGGAAAGATGTTTCACCTGTTGCTCAAAATTCCGTATCTTGAGTTGAGAAAGAATCTGTTTGGCTTTCTGTTCGTACTCCCAGGCTTTTTCATGGTCCATACGCACCAACAGGTCATCCAGTCCCGGATGTCCTTCGGTTTCCATACAGCGTTCGTATTCCTTAATAAGCTCCACCGTACTGTTGCCATGATGAAAACAGGCTTCCAATACAGTCAGTTCTTCGGGATATTGCGGATCCTGTTCCAGATAGTCTACACGAAGGTCACGGCGGAACACAATATTTCCACTGTCATATCCTTCCTTACCGGAAAGTATATTCAGCAAGGTGGTTTTACCTGTACCGTTTTTAGCTATCAAGCCGATACGCTGTCCTTCGGCAATACCGAAGGAAATATTTTCGAAAAGTACCAGATCCCCAAAGGATTTGGTAAGGTTATCTACTTGCAAATAAGGGGTCATAATAATCGTATATGATAAAATGTGGTTAGTGTGCCAGTGCTTTCTTATATGCCTCTGCCACCTCGCATCTTTCTCCGGCTTTCACCCGGCTCCACAACAGTTTCATCGGATCAATCAGATGTTCCGCATCTTTATACCGAAGCACCGGTACTTCCCGGTTACCGTCAACCAGCGTCATCCATTCCATGCCTTCCACTTCATTAGCCAGAATCGTGCAGATGGCAATACCGAATGCCAGCCAGGGCTCTTTCTTTTTGGGCGAAAGGACACCGCTGTCAATCACCTCCTGTATCTTTTCGAGGTCTTCCTCCACACCCTGAAAGTCCTTCTTCAGCTGTGTCTTCACTGTATCTGTCACCCACTCATAAGCCTCGTTCACCTGATAGATTTCAGAAAGGCGAATGGGAATTACTTCTGCGGGATACTTCTGTCCGTCTTTACGAATTTCAAGGCTGGATATGATCTTTTCCGCCTCCTCCACACGCTCTCCTTTCGGTACGGTGAACGAACATTCAAAGGCCATATTGTCAATGCCTGTCACCCAAAGATGGCTGGTGTAATAGGTACCTTCTTCCTCAAACATCTCTTTACTATAGGCACACTCCAGTTGCCCCACCTTCACCAAGGAGGCCGAAGGATTTTCCTTGAGTTCTTGACGGATGGAGTCCTTTCCATAATTCATGCCACCTTGAGCAGCAGCATCCGCTTTATAGGCCGAGATACGGAAGTTACCCGTCCAAAGTTCGGGATTATAAAAGAGGAAGGAGCCTTCGCCGTCTTCAAATTCGCTCCAATCTGACGGATATATCATTGAGAACCATGTTCCCGGAGAGATAAATTTCTTACCTTGTATCATATTGCTTACTGAATGTTGATAACCTCACAAAAGTAACAATCCCAACGCTGATATGCAAAAAATAGAATAAAAAAACAGCCGATTCTCACGAACCGGCTGTTCCAATCATCATCTATGAATGAAGACAGCTTTTAGCGTCCTCAATATTTTCTTAACTCCAGACGGGCATAGTCCGACCGGAGAATCAATTTGTTACTGTTCAGTTTCTCTACGGCAAAATCCTGTACCCGGGCATCCATGCCGAAAGTTTTCATCTGTTCCGCCGTAGCGTCAAGTATCTGTATATGCATAGAATCGTTCTCGTAGGTATATGTCCCATAGAACTCACCATACCCCAACTTCTTCAGATTGATAATGTCCATCTGGAAACTGAAATAAGTGTCCAGCGGAGTTTCCGCATTACCATCTTTATATTCTATACGCTGCATCTGCCACATCCCATCCAGATAGCGATGCCCGAACTTCTCTCCACAAGACGTAAAAGCCATCAGGGCGACGAACAATAATAGGATTCCTTTTTTCATTTCTTCTTACCAATTAAACCTGTTTTACGAATGGTGAGCATACCGCCCCAGCTCTCTCCCAACATATTACCTCCATCCACTGCACCGGCCAGTGTGAAGCTCCATCCCGGAATCTGTTCGGGTTTATAAGTCACCTCCAACAATCCGTTCTGGTTTCTCCTGATAGTCCGGTAAGGACTTCCGTAAGTTCCCCAATGCTTGGCTACACTTACCAAAATCCGGTAATCTATCTCCGGAGTCGGACTGCCGTTCAGCCCGATATGGAATCCTTTAACACGGTTACTTTCAAAAGCCAGATTTCCATCCTTATTATATATAGGCGAGGTAACCAGCGGATTGCCGATCCCCTGTCCCCAATGTTCCCAACCGGCATACTGCGAGTTATTGTAATAATTATCAGCCCCGGTAAATGAATGATCAATGGCCGGAGTAGCAAAATAATGGAAAGCACCTGACTGGTGCTTCGTATACAAAAACTCTCCGACAACCGTCTTCACAAAAGGATTCTCCGGCAAAGTCACCTCCAATCCGGTCAGACAATCACGCCACATACCGTAAGTCAGCGTCATCCCCGAACGGTCTTCAAAAAAGTGTTCCCAATATGCTTTTACTTTCCAGGTCGGGAAATGATACCCCACAGCAGCACTGTAACTGCCTACGTGGTTTCCCAGAATATTGATCTGGTCACTCTCCGATGCGCCACTGTCTCCATTACTCGGAAAGAAAATACGGAAAAAGTCCTTCCAACTGTCCGGTGTGCGCAACACCGTTCCGTCCGGATAATAGCAATCGCCTCCGAACTGGGCCGCCATTTCAATACCCAATTCCACCGAAACCGGTGATTTCTCCAGGTTCTCGACTTTCAGGAAAGCCGCTTTCGAGTGAAACAACGTCTCTTTCGTATATTTAGAACGTCCATCCGTGAAACGCTCCTGAAACTTTTCATCCGTAAACATTCCATAAGCCACGTGTCCCTTTATATGCAACCAATGTTTGGTCCATGGAAAAGGTATATATTCGGGAATTGAAATCCGAACCTGCGGGATGGGACGGGCATTGGTAGAAAAAGTCATGCTACCGGAACTCAACTGGTCATTTTTCATTTCGTTGCCACGCTCCTTACTGCCGACACTGATTTCCATCCCCCGATAACGCAAGTCTACATAGGCCTGTTGAATGAAGAACTTAGACGTGAAGCGACTCGCACCGACCATTTCCAATCCAAAAGCATAAGAGAACTTTTTATCCTTCTCCAAATCCCGAAAGATTCCTGCATCCAAGTAAGCATTGTTTTTACGAATAGACGACAGCCCGTGCTTATTTGCCACGAGCCAGAAAGGCGTATTGTGTCCACCACTTACAGTTGCACTGGTTTCAATCTTATAGTTTAGGCCTTTGTCAAACTGCGCCTGCACAGTGGCAGGGGCTATCAGCATCAAGCAGCTGATAATGAAATAGTTTCTTCGTTTCATTCTAACGTGTGTTTGGAATATATCCAAATATTGAACGACAAAAATACAACAAAGAGGCGAAACTCATCGATATATCAGAGTTTTATTAGGATTATTTAGCTACGAACCAGACAACGGGAATAGTGATTCACTTCCCTATCGGCTGTATTCTCCTGCGTACATCTTTCGATATTTCAAGGAACATATAGTTCAGTTTACCGGAATGGATACCCTTTTCATTCTCTTTATACTTCTTATTGGCATATTGCTTCGACTTCTCGAAAGTGAGCAGGGACATCTGATTCTGTGATTTGCCTACCATGGTGGAATCTAACTGCTCGTCTGGGAAGAAGTCGTCCAGATCGACATCGCCTATCATGGTTGTTTCCAGGAAATTCATATCCTTATGCGAATTGTCGGTATAATATCCCACGAACATATGGCCGGGAGTACGCACCAGAATCGGTTCGATATTAATGGCACGGAGCAAAGAGGCAAACAAGACACTGCCATCCACACAGTTGATCTGTGACGACTCCAGTGCATCATCAAATGTACGCACACGCTGCGAATAGACCACATTGCTGGAAAGGCTGGTGTTCGACACCGAACTATAGCGGAATTTACGTTTCTGCAAAACGTTCCATAACGCATATACCTGCTTATCCACAGCTCCGGGAGCCGGATTCTGATAGCCCAGAAAGCGGTTGACGATACGGGTATTCAATGCTTCGCGCAGCAGCTGGTCGATCATCGGATTTTCTTCGTTGACATAAGCGGCAAAGAAAATACCCGTATCATGGAATTTCGTACCATTCGTCACATACCCCAGCAGGCACTCGTTGACACTGCGTACAGAGAAGGTACGCACTCGCTGTCCCAGATCTTCCCCATTCATCTCTACCGTAACGGCTACGCTGATGGGTTCTGCCTGGTTGTTATTCTTTAGCGCTTCATAGTTCCAGATGATATCGGGATAAATCGTATACTCGGTACGGGGCTTGTTGAGTACAAACTCCGACACGGAACGGGAAAAGAAAGGGGTTTCGGCTACGTCAATCCGCACACGGCTATAGGCGGAACGGGACTTCACCTTGATGGCAATGCATGATTTGGGATTGCCCAAGTATACGGAGTCACCCGGCTGAATGACCTGGGCATCAGTCGTTGCCACCGAAAGGATGGCCGAAGGAAAAATGTTCCCTCCCAGTTCATCGGTTATCTCAAAACCGGAAGTAGCAGAAGAGAACTTAAACACGGACACGCCTATTGCTATAAAGAACAAAGCGACAACCGTCCAAAGCACTTCACGTTTGCGTTGCCTGAAATCTATCTTAATCATTGTGGCATTTCAATTTATTGACATAACAAAGATACGACTTTTTTGTTGATAAAGTATCTCCGAACCTGCGGATTGTTGGTTTAAAACCAAGATGTCGTTAGTTTAAAACCAAGAGAACTTTGGTTTAAAAGGTAGGCACTGTCGGGTTTAAAACCAACCGTATCAGCCTATAGAGGCTCTCAGAGGGGATAAAATGTAATCAAATCGTAATACGTGTTTCACCCCCTCGTAACAAAAAGCCTCCATCTTTGCAAAAGAAAAAGGAATAAAGTTTAACTTTGTAGCATTACATTAACAAAGAATACAATGAACGATTACCGTATTTTAGTGGTCGACGACGAAGAAGACCTCTGTGAGATTCTGAAGTTCAATCTTGAGAACGAAGGGTATGAAGTAGATACAGCCAATTCTGCCGAAGAAGCTCTGAAAATGAATATCAGCAGTTATCACCTGCTGCTATTGGACGTGATGATGGGAGAAATCTCCGGATTCAAGATGGCCAATATCCTGAAGAAAGATAAAAAGACAGCTCAGGTTCCCATCATATTCATTACTGCCAAAGATACGGAAAACGATACCGTCACCGGATTCAATCTGGGGGCAGACGACTATATATCGAAACCTTTCTCACTGCGTGAGGTCATTGCCCGCGTGAAAGCCGTGTTGCGTCGTACCGCCACTTCGGATATGGAAAAGGTACCGGAACAGCTCAGTTATCAGTCACTGGTAATCGATATCACTAAAAAGAAAGTAAGCATCGATGGTGAAGAAGTGCCGCTGACCAAAAAGGAATTCGAAATCCTCTTCCTGCTGCTACAGAACAAAGGACGTGTTTTCTCGCGCGAAGACATCCTGAGCCGTATCTGGAGCGACGAAGTCTACGTACTGGACCGCACCATCGACGTCAACATCACCCGACTGAGAAAAAAGATCGGCATTTATGGTAAACGTATCGTCACCCGGTTGGGATACGGTTATTGTTTCGAAACGGAATAGAAATGAATACGATTCACCACAGAGTACACGGAGGACACAGAGTTTTAATCTCTTGTTTATTAAGATGTTTAAGAGAAAGATATTCTCTGTGTCCTCTGTGTCCTCCGTGGTGAATTAAACTCAAAAACAAATGAATAAAGAATCATCTGTTCTTTTGTTCTTATGTCTAAAAAAAACTCCGTGTCCTCTGTGTTACTCTGTGGTGAATCCAACTTAAAAACCAAATTTGTATGAACCTACCTGTCACCCAAAAGCATTTTCTCTCTTTCAGCCGGAAGTTATTTCTTTCGGTCATCTCCCTGTTTCTGGTCTTCGCGGCTTGCTTCATGGCCTATCAGTATCAGCGGGAGAAAGAGTATAAAGTAGAGTTACTGAACATACAATTGCAGGACTGCAACAACCTGCTGTACGAAAAGCTATACGACCACCCTCAGGATATGACTCCAATAATCACCGATTACCTGCGTCATAACGTACTGAAAGACTTACGCATCACCGTAGTCAATCTTGAAGGAAAAGTTCTTTTCGATAGCCAGGAGCAGAACACGGGACAGTTAGGCAACCACATCGGACGCGAAGAGATACAGAAAGCCCTGCATAACGGCATCGGTTTCGATGTTCGCCGCACCTCCGAAACCACCGGAGTCCCCTATTTCTACTCCGCTACTTTATATAAAGATTATATCATCCGCTCGGCTCTGCCCTACAGCGTCAGCCTGATCAATAACCTGAAAGCAGACCCACACTACATCTGGTTCACCGCTATCGTCACTCTGTTGCTAATGGTCATCTTCTATAAGTTCACCAACAAACTGGGCACTTCCATCAATCAACTCCGGGAGTTCGCCATGCGCGCCGACCGTAACGAGCCTATCGAAATGGCGATGCAGTCCGCCTTCCCCCACAACGAACTGGGAGAGATCTCGCAACATATCATCCAGATATACAAACGCCTCCACGAAACGAAGGAAGCACTCTACATAGAAAGAGAGAAGCTGATCACACACCTCCAGATTTCGCACGAGGGACTGGGGGTATTCAGCAAAGACAAGAAAGAGATTCTGGTAAACAACCTGTTTACGCAATACAGCAACCTGATATCGGACTCAAACCTTGAAACGGCAGAAGAGGTATTCAACATCAGCGAACTGAAAGAGATAACGGACTTCATCAACAAAGCTCCCAAACGCCCCGTCGGCAAAGAAGAGAAACGGATGTCCATCACGATCAACAAGAACGGAAAGACCTTCATTGTGGAGTGCATCATCTTCCAGGATATGAGTTTTGAAATCAGTATCAACGATGTCACTCAGGAAGAGGAACAAATCCGTCTGAAACGGCAACTGACACAAAACATTGCCCACGAGCTGAAGACCCCGGTCAGCAGCATTCAGGGTTATCTGGAAACCATCGTCAACAACGAAAATATCCCAAGGGAAAAGATCAACGTCTTCCTTGAACGCTGCTATGCACAAAGTAACCGCCTGAGCCGGTTGCTGCGCGACATCTCCGTGCTGACCCGCATGGACGAAGCCGCCAACATGATCGACATGGAAAAGGTGGACATCAGCGTACTGGTGACCAACATCGTGAACGAAGTGTCATTGGAGCTGGAAGAGAAGCATATCACGGTTGTCAACTCACTGAAAAAGGAGATTCAGATGCGGGGCAACTACTCATTGCTCTACTCCATCTTCCGCAACCTGATGGACAATGCCATCGCTTATGCCGGAAACAATATCCACATCCACATCAATTGTTTCCGCGAAGACGAGAACTTCTACTACTTCAGCTTTGCCGACACAGGTATAGGCGTATCGCCCGAACATCTGAACCGTCTTTTCGAACGCTTCTACCGGGTGGACAAAGGACGCTCACGCAAGTTGGGAGGTACAGGGCTTGGCCTGGCCATTGTCAAGAATGCGGTCATCATCCACGGTGGAAGCATTTCGGCCAAAAACAGCCAAGGCGGCGGACTGGAGTTTGTATTTACTTTGGCTAAAGAAAAGTAAATCCTGTCACCACACTCTGTCTTTAAACCATTTAGTGTCCAGATTCTCCAATCCGGAGTTTCCGGACAAGTTGTCTATAGCTACCTGCACAGCCTCTTTTTCGGTGGAATGGCGTCCGGACAGAGAATCACTGCTTATCCAGAAAGCCTTGAGGAAGCGGAGCCGTTCGGTCACCTCCTTCTTCCGGGCTTTTCCCGTAAACGGGGCAAGCGGATAGGCACGCACCCAATCTTTGTTCCGGTTATCCATCACCAAGCCTTCCAATTGCTCTACCGTATACTTCCCGACAAGCGCATCGGTGTATTTCCGAAGTCTGCTATATACTCCGGCCGAATCCGTAATGGCCTTGGATGCCGCAAAAACCTTTTCGTAACGTTCGCGCCCCAGCGTATTGTATACCGACCAGAACCATGCCGTATCCAGCACACCCATAGAAATCTCCAAGGCCGAAAGGGTGGTGTAAGGCGTAAATCTCGACTCTTCCATATCCCGATGATACTCCCTGGTATAAGCATAGAAGAAGTCGGCCGCAGCGGTCAGCCCTTCCCAACCGATAGCCCCTTCCGTCATCCTGAGCCAACGGGGGGAATATACAGCCATCTCGACCATGCGCTTCGGAGTAATGCCGGCACGTTCGGCAAGCATCTTCAACCATTCCGGTGTGTCCGTAGGCAGAGGGGCACAATGAAGCATCAGGTTGCAGAACATGCCGATACGGCTTTCGCTGGTATCATAGTACCACTTGTCCAGTCGTATGAACTTCTCCTTCCTCATCAGGCTCAGCAGGCGGATCATCACTTCGGCACCGAACACCCCGTCCAGTTTCTGGGCCAGCGAAGTAACATCGGTACGGGCTTTCCCCCGTTCCAGTTCGATGTCCAGAATGCGTACGGTCACCTTTTCCAGCACTTTCTTAAATCCACTGAAATCATAATCCCGGCAGTCGGTATATATCCGTCCGTCCCTTCCCTTTTTCTGATAAAAAAAGCCCGCAGCCTCCTCTATCAGCGTAGGCGAAAGCGGGCGATCCATCAGTTCGGTGATCAAGGCATCTTCGGACAGAAGTCCCATCTGGTAGGCCCTGCCGAAATCGACGGCACGAATGGGAAACTCAACCGGATAAGGCTCTACCTTATAAGAAAGGAAATTACACAAGCGGTACAACTCGTAGCGGATCTTGAAATCGGTTATAAACTCATTATCCGTCAGCAAACGTTTCGGATGTTTCAGCCAGCAATCTATCCAATAGCAATGAACCAGTACGACACGATAATCGTGGGAGGAACCATACCATTCGCGGACGCTGTACAGAAAGGTGATATTCTGGGGAGTAAGCATCGGAAGCAAATGAAGCAGGACGTAGTGTGAATACTTCAGATACACCTCCTGGTCGCGGTAATCCCACTCCAATGCCCAGAGAATCTCACTCAGTGCATAGGGATGTTCAAGGCGCTCCAATGCCTGTTCGTATGGCGCCAGAGGGATTTCTCCGTATAATTTATCAAGTAACGTACCGAAACCTTTGCGCCAGACACAAGTCCTCGAATGTGACGCCATAAGGCACATTTCCAACAGAAGTGAGTAATCACGCACTTCTTCTTCATAAAACCGTATCCATACATCGGCAAACGGATAGCGCCCTATCGCTGTTGGTGAATCCGAATCATGCTTCGCACTTTCAAACTGTTCTTTGAACAAATGCACCTCCCCCCAGGGATCGCTATAGGTCAATTCACCATGAATTACGATCTGATATTGCAGTTTGTCAAAAAGATCAAATACTTCTCCTGACTGTATTCCTTTAAAGATTGCCTCTGTAGTTGGTTGTCCTTTTTTATTCTTCATGTCTGACTTGTTTGTTGTGTGTATAACGTTTTCATCACTGAGTACAAATATAGAATAAAAATACTATCTTTGTCCCATATCAAAACAAAAGATTATGATAAGCAATGTAAAATACCTTTCATTTATACTGTTATTGGTGCTTACTGCCTGTAAAAGCGGCCCCGCGGCCAGCCAGGAGCAGAACGGAAAGCAAGATACGGTTAAAGTTTTCAATTTACCCGACATACCCGTAGTGCTGAACACGGTGTCGCAACGGGCAGATTATATGGTAAAGCACTATTGGGATCGCTTTGACTTTACAGACACCACCTACGTCAGTCAGATCGACGTTGCCGAACAGGCTTGGGTGGATTATTGCGATTTGTTGGAACATGTGCCCTTGTCCGACGCGCAAACTGCCATAAAAGAGACGATCGGCCGGGCCGGGAAAAACAAAAAGATGCTGGACTTCTTTGCGGAACTGGCCGATAAATATCTCTACGACCCTAACTCGCCTATGCGTAACGAGGAGCTTTACATCCCCGTGCTGGAAGCTCTGACAGCCTCCCCCATGCTGAATGAAACGGAAAAGATACGTCCGCAGGCGCGGCTGGAACTGGCACAAAAGAACCGGTTGGGCACAAAAGCCCTCAACTTCACCTATACACTGGATTCGGGTGCAAAGGGTACGCTTTATCAGTTCCCGGCGGAATACACGTTACTGTTTATCAACAATCCCGGCTGCCACGCCTGCTCTGAGATGATAGAAGGGCTAAAGAGTTCTCCGGTCATCAACGGGTTCATAGCCGACAAGAAGCTGAAGGTGCTGTCTCTCTATCCGGATGAAGAACTGGATGAATGGAAAAAGCACCGGAGCGATTTCGCGAAAGAATGGACCAACGGATACGATAAGGAGCTGGTCATCAAAAACAAAAACCTGTATGACCTGAGGGCTATTCCCACCCTCTACTTACTGGATAAGAACAAAACCGTATTGTTGAAAGACGCCACCCTGCAAAAGGTAGAGCAATATCTGGCAGAGCGCGGTTAAGAAAAACATACCGGAACGGAGCATTTGCCCCAAAGATGTGAAGAAGGTCGGATTATCATTTTGACAGAATGATAATCCGACCTCTCTATTTTCCATTCTTTCGGCCCGACGCACGATACGCCTCTCAAAAACGTTTCCAATTCGATTTACCGATTATCTCTTTGCCCGTAATTTCCTACTTTTGCTTACCGAAAGAAAGAGACCGGAAAGTGTTCCGTCCATAAAGCAGGTTTTAACCTTGAAACCATCTCTTTCCGACACTTCCGGAACGATCATATCGGGTGAGCAACCGGAGCAAAATCCGGAGCTATAAGCCCCGGTTTTCATAACAATATATGTAATGGAGCATAACATATAGAGATATTTGAAAAAGAAGTAAGCATTTTCGGAAAATGCTTACTTCTTTCGGGGGAAATGTAACCGTCTTTTGGAGTGAATGCTTACTGCTTTTCCGCAAAACCCCGGCTCTAATCCACCCAAAGCCCGGCTTTCGGAACAGAAAAGGCCGGCTTTCCCCTTGTTTTCCCTCCGGTTCATCCGTTTTAAAGAAAGAGTGTGTCAGTCAAAAGGCTGATTAACCATCATTCTGCCATCATAACCCTCCGGAATCAAGATAAATGGCATCGCCTATCTAAGTCATTCCAATGTGCCGCCTGACACTATCCGGACGACCTGTCCGATGTTGCTCCGTCCGTTCCGCAATGCATAACGAATAATCACAAATTATTATGCTATTTCTAATATTCTTTTTATCTTTGCAGTGCATTGGTTTGTATTCTCCGTGTACCGGGGATGCAATTAAAAGGGAATCAGGTGCAAATCCTGAACAGTCCCGCTGCTGTAAGTTTCACATCAGATTGTTGTAAGCAACCACCACTTGCCACTGGGAAACGTTTTCCTGGGAAGGCGCTTATCAACAGAAACGAGTCAGAAGACCTGCCTGTGCATCTATTTCATTGCTTTCGAGGAAAAAGCGTTGAGTCTAATGAGCCGGAATTATTCCATCCGTCATTTCATTCATCACTCTGATTCAGAGAAAGTAAGTTATGATAATAAACTCTGCCAAGTTTATTTAGTATGTCCGGCCGAAGTGACTTCGTCCGGACATTTTAACAGTAAAAAAACGAAGATGAATATATTTAGATTGCCTAAGCTACTACACGTCTGTGTTGCTTTCTGTTGCTGCCAGGGGCTTACCGTTTCACTTTTCGCCCAACAGCAGAAAGTAGATACCGCCCGTATTTATTCAATCCCCGAAGTAACCGTTGCCGAAGCTTACCACACCCGCGAAGTAAGAGCGATGGCTCCCACCCAAGTGTTCTCTAAAGAAGAACTCAAAAGCCTCAACGTATTGCAAGTATCGGATGCCGTGAAGCACTTTGCCGGAGTTACGGTGAAAGACTACGGCGGCATTGGCGGACTGAAAACCGTTTCATTGCGAAGCCTCGGAGCCGAGCATACCGCCGTGGGATATGACGGAATAACAATCAGTGACTGCCAGACGGGGCAGATCGACATCGGACGCTTCTCACTGGACAATGTAGACCGCCTCTCGCTCAGCAACGGACAGAGTGATAATATCTTTCAGCCCGCAAGGTTTTTCGCTTCCGCCGGGATACTGAACATACAGACGCTGACACCGCAATTCAAAGACAACCGGCGTACCAACCTGAGCGCCTCGTTCAAAACGGGTTCGTGGGGACTGGTCAATCCGTCTCTCCTGATCGAACAGAAACTGAGTCGGAAATGGGTGCTCTCCGCCAACGGCGAGTGGATGTCGGCTGATGGGCACTACCCTTTCACATTGCATTATGGCGAAAACAATGACCTGAGCTCGCGCGAGAAACGGAAAAACACGGAAGTGAAAAACCTCCGTGCCGAAGCGGGATTGTTCGGCAACTTTTCGGATACGGAACAATGGCGGCTGAAAGCCTACTATTATCAGTCGTCCCGCGGACTGCCCAATGCCACCACTTATTATTACGACTACTCTTCACAGCACCTCTGGGACAAGAATGTCTTCGTGCAAAGCCAATATAAGAAGGAGTTCAACCGCCAATGGGTTTTCCAGACTTCAGCTAAGTGGAACTGGAGCTATCAACGTTACCTCGATCCTGATTATAAAGGTTCGGAAGGCAAAACGGAAAACAGTTATTATCAACAAGAGTATTACCTCTCGGCTTCGGCGCTCTACCGGGTGCTCAGCAACCTCTCATTTTCGCTTTCGACAGACGCAAGCATCAACCGGCTGAACGCGAACCTGAAAGATTTTGCGTATCCTACCCGCTATTCGTGGTTGACGGCCTTTGCCGGAAAATACGTCAACGACTGGTTGACCGCTTCGGCCTCGGTACTGGCAACGGTCATCAACGAGGAGGTGCGCCAAGGCAGCGCCGCAGCCAACCGACGGAAACTCTCTCCGTACGTCAGCGCGTCGTTCAAGCCCTTTGCCGGCGAAGAGTTCCGCATCCGCCTGTTCTATAAAGACATCTTCCGGTTGCCCAGCTTCAACGACCTGTACTACGGACAGGTGGGCAACACGAACCTGAAACCGGAAAGCACGACACAATACAACTTAGGACTGACATACAGCCGGTCGATCTGTGAACTGATTCCCTATGTATCCGTCACGGCAGATGCTTATTATAATAAGGTGAAAGACAAAATCATAGCCATACCCACCAAGAACCTCTTTATATGGAGTATGGTGAACCTCGGCAAAGTGGACATCAAAGGAATCGACGTTGCCGGAAACATCAGTCTGCAACCCTGGGAGAAACTACGGGTGAACCTTTCGGGGAACTACACTTACCAGCGCGCATTGGATATGACCGAACCGGGAGGAAAAACCTACAAGCAACAAATCGCCTATACTCCCCGTGTATCCGGATCGGGACAAGCCGGTATCGAGACTCCGTGGGTGAACCTCTCCTACTCGTTCCTCTTTTCGGGCAAGCGCTATATGCTGGGGCAGAACCTCCGCGAAAACCGGCTGGACAGCTACAGCGACCATAGTGTATCCGTCAGCCGCGATCTGCGCATCCGTAACGTAAACACATCCCTGACAGTGGAAGTGCTGAACCTACTGGACAAGAATTACGAGATAGTAAAAAACTTCCCCATGCCGGGACGCTCAGTGAGAGTGACGATGAAAGTAAGATACTAAAGATACTTCAGACATTGAATCAGTAATTATCAAAAGAAACAGCAATATGAAAATGAACCCATTTAATAACAGCAGAAGCAATTCTTCTCCTCGCTTCCGGAGAGGAGCTGGAGGCGGGAGCTTCCTTTTCCTCCTCTTCCTGCTTCTCTTCGCCTCGTGTGACGACCTGGAAGACACGGATACTCCTTCGGGCGGTGGCGACGGTATGCCTGTCGAAACCGGAACAACCGAACTCTACATTCTCAGCGAAGGGCTCTTCAACCTGAACAACAGTTCGCTCGCTTTGTATTCCTTCAAGAACAATCAGCTGAATACCGACTACTTCCGCAGCATCAACCGACGCGGCCTGGGAGATACCGCCAACGATATGGCCATCTATGGCAGCAAACTCTATATCGTAGTCAATGTATCGAGCCAGATAGAAGTAGTCGACTTGCAAAGCGGAAAGTCTGTCAAACAGATACCGATGTTATCGGAGAACGGCAGTTCCCGGCAACCCCGTAACATCGCCTTCGAGGGAGGAAAAGCATACGTATGCTCCTTTGACGGAACCGTTGCGCGGATAGATACCGCTTCCCTCTCTATCGATGCACTGACCCGGGCAGGCAGGAATCCCGACGGCATTTGTGTGCAGAACGGGAAGTTGTATGTCTCCAACTCCGGAGGCCTGGACTGGGAAGGCATCGGGGTAGACCGTACGGTCTCTGTGATCGACATCCCTTCTTTTACCGAAATCAAGAAGATAGAAGTAGGTCCTAATCCGGGAAAGATACAGGCCGGACCGGACGGAAACATCTATGTAGCCACGCACGGCGAGAATATCGAAGCGGGGGACTATCACTTCGTGCAAATAGACGGTCATACTGATCAAGTGGTACGGACCTTCGACGAAAAGGTGTTGAGTTTCACCATCCACGACAACATGGCCTATTTATACAATTATGATTACCGGACTCAGGACTCGCAAATCAAAGTGTTCAACCTGAAAACCGGAAAGACGGAACGGGAAAACTTCATCACGGACGGCACCGCGATACGTACTCCTTACAGCATCAGTGTCAACCCTTACAGCGGAAACATCTACATCACCGACGCTTACGACTACAAGGTGAAAGGCGATGTGCTCTGCTTCAGCCCGCAGGGACAACTTATATTTAAGTTGCCCAATGTGGGAATCAACTCCAATACCGTCCTGTTCCGGAACAAAGCCTCGCAAGGCAATCCCGACGAAAATCCCGCAGACCCGGAAGCAGGTGCTTTCGCCAATAAAGTATTGGAGTATAATCCGGCGCCATCACAATATATGAATACTTCTTATACAGCTTACGAAGAGGGATTCACCGACGTTCAGGTATTGGCACGCGCCACCGAACTGCTGCAGGACCGTACCACCTGCCTCTTCACTCTCGGAGGATTCGGGGGCAACATTACCGTGGGATTCGACCACACCATCCCCAACGTCCCCGGTGAATATGACTTCAAGATATACGGCAACGCCTATTATGATATGTATGGCACGCTGCTGGATAAACCCGGAGGAAACTCCGAACCGGGAATCGTACTCGTATCCAAAGACACGAATGGCAACGGACAGCCGGATGATGAGTGGTACGAATTGGCAGGAAGCGAATATAACTCGCCTGCTACCATCCGCAACTACGAAATCACTTACTACCGTCCCACTCCGGTAGACGGGGATGTGAAGTGGAAAGACAATCAAGGCAAAGAGGGATACATCTACCGGAACACGTATCACACCCAGGGTTCTTATTATCCGGCATGGATGCCGGACCAAATCACATTCCGGGGAAGTCGCCTGGCGGACAACTCCATCAACGAGCCGCGTCCGGGCATGCCCGAGCATTGGGTAGGCTACTGTTATGCCTGGGGATATGCCGACAACCACCCGAACAATACGGAATATTCTCAATTCAAGATAGACTGGGCGGTAGATAAAGACGGCAAGCCGGTTCATCTGGACGGTATCGACTTTGTGAAGATTTATACAGCCGTCAACCAGAACTGCGGCTGGCTGGGTGAAGCCTCTACGGAGATACAGGCGGTGGAAGATTTGCACTACAAGAAATAAAACCAAGTGGAAAAGAGATAAGAAATGAACATTTACCAATTACTTAATTTATGACTCAAAAAATGAAAATGAAAAAGTATCTATTGCTATTTGTGACAGCATTAGCGTTAGGATTTGCTTCTTGCTCGGATGACGAAACCATCCCTAATCTGACGGGTATCGCCATCGAAAGTGAAGGCGGAGTGACCGAAGTTATCCAAGGTGGAACACTCGCACTGACCGCCAACTATACAAGCAACGTGAACCCCGAAGTAAGATGGGAAGTCAACGGAGAGGTGAAGTCAACTGATAAGGAGTTCAGCTTTACTGAAGCCGAACCGGGAAAATACTATGTAACTCTGGTGGTATCTACGGAAGTAGGAGAGAAAAGAGTAAACCTTCCGGTCACCGTATACGGCAAATACAAATATGGAACCTTTGTTCTGAATGAAGGCAACTTCGGCAATCCTCCCAGCTCTCTCATCTTCATTTCTCCGGAAAATGAAATGACGGAAGAAGCATACTTCGAAGCAAACGGTACACACTTGGGAGTTGTATCACAAGACCTGTTCATTGCAAACAATAAGATGTATATCATTTCTCAGAATGGCGGCGAAGACGGTATGCTTGTAATTGCCAATGCCGAAACATTGAAAAAAGAGAAAGGATTCAGCAAGGATCAACTGGCCGACCTCAATTGGCCTACCCACGTAGCCGCTCTGGATGACTCACACGTATACATCCGTGACAACAACGGCGTGCACTTGTTCGATCCGACAACAACCTCCCTGAGTTTAATAGAGGGAACAGACGGAGCGATAAAAAACAGAATGGCGGTAACAGCCCAGAAAGTATTCGCAGGAGCCAACAACAGTCTGCTGGTGATTAAAGATAACAAAGTGATAAAAACCATCGCTTTGGAAGGCACACCGACAGGAGTTGTAAAAGCTTCGGACGGTAATGTATGGGTTTCTGTCAACAGCACTCCGGCAAAGATTATGAAGGTATCATCTAAGGACTACTCAATCTTGAAAACGAATAAATTAGGAAGTTTCCAGGTATCAGCCGGCTGGGGAGCTACTCCGGCAATCAGCGCCAAAGGTGACAGCATTTATTTTGGTAACAACAGCACTACTATCTATCTCCATGATTTCGCGAAGAATCAGACCAAAGAGCTGGCTAAAATCGGTGATTACATACAAAATGCCACAATGACTTACAATAACCTTGCAGTAAATCCGAAAAACAGTGATGTATACGTCACTACAATCAAAGGTTACGGTAACGATTACCTGACCAACAGCATCGGCGTATTTAACTTCACAAGCGGTACTACTAAATTGGTGCAGGATTACAAAAATGCGACTCGCTTCCCCGCGGGAGTATTCTTCACTTACGACTTTGAATAAAAGTAAAAAGGTGTAGTCCCCGGCATACCAGGATATAACCATATTAAAAAGGGGATGTGTCATCATTCACCACAGAGTAACACAGAGTTCCATAGAGCGAACTTAATCTATTGATTTATCTGTGTAGTCTGTGGTGAATACGAATTTCGACACACCCCCTTTTTATTTTTTAATACTGCACCGGTGGTGTACTCCAGCTACCGGACAGCGTCAGGTTATCGGTTCCAAGCAAAGGAAGATTCACCGGAACGGTAACCGTTATATTGCCAATCAATAATTTAACGGTTCCATTCAACACAGGACCGAGTAAGGGGATTCCTCCCAATATACCATCCAGGTTAGCAATATTCTTCAACTGTACAGAGAGTGTCAGCGAATGGTTTCCGTCGTTCTGTTGTGCATACGATTTCAGCCCCAGGCTGACAAACGAATAGTTCGAACGATACCTGTAATTCGTATTGACTGTTGCCTGTATCGGATCTGTGATATTCACAAATACTCCATTCAGCAACAACGGACCGTCAATCACATCGTCCACCAACAATCCGGAGATCAGTCCGGGTTTGGCAACATGAATCTCCCGTACGTCATAAAGGCCATGAAAACCTCTGATCAGAATATCCTTCTCACTATTCGTCGTACCGGGTGTAGGTGTAAATCCATACCGGAAACGATGATTACCCGTATAGAAATCCTTCACATTCAGGTCTAAGTCCACAGTCTTAGGGAAATTGTTTATGGTCACTAAAGCATAAGCAGCATCACTGCCCCTCCAGGGATTCAGTAAATCGCTCAATGCTCCCAATGCACCATTCTGCGTAGCATTACCGGAGAGAGTCAGCCCTATCTGATTGACCAACCCTTGCAAAAGTTGTGCATACAGTACATCCACGACCGGTTCGACCAATGCCGCCACCACCAGATTGACTGCGGCATCGAGTCCGCCAACAACATTATAGACAGCATTACCAACCACTCCCAAGTCCATTGCCGTTTTCAGTAACCCTGGCAAAATGCCTTGTACCGTCGTCCGGATTATATTCCTATATCCTATTTGCGTCACAATATTGTTGGTCAGAGAATTCAAAGCGGTTTGTGCATCCACAAACACTCTTCGCAAATTCAGCATACTGATAATGCGCTGCAACAGTACATAAGGCTGAGCAGAGGTATCCGAGAAAGATACATTGGCCAGATAAAATTCCGAAGTGTCGGTAAACTCCGCACCGGGTAACACGATCCGGGCATTCGCACGTGTTGTCTGGTAATTCGTCAACACATCCGCATAGTTGGTTCCACCGCCCGAAACGGGAATCGGGAACTGTGTTTTCTCTACATTGGCCAGAAATACAGCTGTATACTGTCCTTTCGGAAGCGTATCTTTCAAGGCAGCCATCGGCCAGGAAGGAGCAGCATCCGTAGTCTTCAGCACCACCTTTTCTTTCACAAACTCACCTGTCGACTTATAAATGACGTAACGCAGGTGACGAACCCGTGAATCGGTCCCCGTGACGGGCGTACGGGTATCCGCTCCTCCGTATCCGGCAGAGAAGGTTACTTCAAAATATCCGTCGGGCAAGTCCGAAGGCTTACCTTCCGGAGGAAGTTGCCCGGAGTCTTCACCGGGCACTTCGACCAGCTCTTTCTCACATCCCGTCAGGAAGAAAGAAAGAAAAAGGCTTATCATTATTATCACTTTCGTTTTCATCTCCGGTTCTTTTTGCTTTCAGTTTCTATTGAAGGCCATCCCAGGCATTGTCATCCAAGTTGATGTTTCCTGCCAAAGTGAAACCTATATTGATATTCGCATAACTTCCGGTCACTTTCACCCAATGATTAGGAGTAAAAATAATCCGGTTTCCCGAAACCACACCGGGAGTATCCGGCAGTTTCACCGTATAACGTTCGGTGAAGAGTCCATAAGAAGACACATCCAGATAGAACAGAGTCTTTCTACTGTCCGGAATAGCCAGCAGAAACTGGTTGAAACTGACTTTCCCCGAGACCGGTGCCTGAGTAGCCAACGTCTTCGTACCGCTGTCACCGGCTGTTTGCCATGTCAGTGCCGTCCCATCCGTTGCACGGGTAGCCGTCACAAGTTGCTCGGCTATCAATGTCATAGAGTTGACATATGCGGGAATATTGGTCACTTCGAGCGTTAAACCACTAACCAGCCTTTTCAGTGTACCTGTCACATAATTGATTTGCGAAGGTTTAAAAACAGGACCAACCAACGTTGTACCCTGGTAACCGTTTCCGAAACACGAAAAGAACTCCGGAACTACCGTCGGATTGACCGGTTGCAAATACAAATTAGCCAACGTAGCCGGATTACCAGTCGAACCGATATTAAACCGCTTCGTTGCACCTCCGCCACTGGCAAAATCATAATCACTCCGATTATATCCGATCACCAACAACTGATAGGTAGAGGCTGCTGAAAGATTAAGCATCGTGACTACTGCCGGAAACGAATTGACATCCAATTGTCGGGCTGCGCTATATTCCGGAACGAAATTAGCTGCATCGTTTGGCAATGCTTCATCCGTTTTCCGAAATGGCAGAATCAGTATCCTGTTGACAGAGAGAGCTGCATCTCCCGGCGCACGACTCATGACCCCGTCCCGCTTTATTTCAAAACGGACCGGAACCCCTTCTTCCAAGGGGAGTTCGGCAACATCATCTGTTGAGCAGCTGCCCAACAAGAGCGTTGCCAGAAATCCCGTCAGAAGGATAGTTATATAGCCTGCCTTTCTCATAGCCATACCATGATTCTGTTTTTGAGTTACTTTTACTGAATTACCAGGTTATGTATCAATTCCCATGCCGGACTGATAGTGATCACAATATTCTGATCGGTCAGCAAATCTACCGGAGCATCATCGTCACCCGGGTTACCCGGTGTTCCGCCATCCACACTACCCGTAGCACCTTTCACACCTAATGCATAAAAATGATTTGCCAGCAGATTAAACTGTGTTGCTCCCGAACTATTAGTGTCGCTCACGGTCCACTCTTTTATAGCGGTACCACTCGCATCATAAAGTCCTAAAGTCATGCTCACGCCACTAACCGGCATATAGAACGAACCTCCCAATTGTGAATTAGGCACTTTCACCACTCCCTGTCCGGACAAATCGTTGCCCACATACACGCCGTTGGAAACAGCCTGGCCGGAAAGATCCATATCTATTATATTATAAGGAGTAGCGGCAGTATTGATACCTACACCATTAGTCAGATTCACCTGCTGATTGGAGTTGCTGACTTTCAGACGCAAATACTTCACAGTGGTTCCGTTAAGCACTTGAGGAACATTCTTGAAGTATCCCAGTACACCGGCCACCTTACGGGTCATCTCAATGCTGACACGAGTTCCGCCCTGAGCCATTACTTCCGCATCGGCCGAACCTGCAAAGATTTCCGATTCATCGCCCGAATTCACGATAGTAGCAAGCATATCCGTATAATTGGTATTACCGGAAGTCGGCGTAGTCACAGAGAAGCGGTCACTTGCGTCACGGCCTACAGCCAAAAACTTATATACCCCTGCAGGAAGCTTGTCAGCATCGGGAACGGCAAAACGTTTGAAAGTAGTACCATCGGTCCAGCCGGTGATATCATAGGTCTTTTGATGCAGATAAGTCGAACCGTTCTGCATAAAAGCATAAACACTGACACGAGTGACATGCTGTGTAGCCTCCTGGCTATACACCGGCATTCGGGTTCCAATCCCATCTGTCAGACCATTAACCGCGGACAGTTCAAATGTAATCCCATTATTTTCAGGATTCACTTCAGACGAAGGATCATCTTCGCTGGAACAAGCAGCAAATACAAAGAGGCTTGCTGCCACCAGAAACATTAATTTTTTCATAATAGCAAAGTTTAGTTTAAATAAATAGATAAGGAAAAAGAGATCAGTAGATATCCAGGCGATGTATCGTGAGCCATTCCCCACGGATAAACATCTTGATTTCCCAGATTCCTTCTGATGTATTGTAGTCTATAGAGACAGCGGTTATTTCATTGCGCCGCATGTCCACTTCCATTTCGGGCAATTTCAAATAAGGAGATTCAGAAGCTCTTGTATCGGTGGCATAGAAAGTTAAAGCTAACTTTGAATGTCCATCTACCGAAGAGGGTGCAAGCACTGTCTCCAACATATTGGTAAATGGCACACTTTTGTCAACCTGCGTGCTTCCGCTATAATTGAGATCGGCATCCACCGACTGATAAACGTGGTTTACATGTTGTTCTATCCGACTTATTTCAGCCGGGAAATTGGAACAGAGTAACAACAGCTTTCCCTTGGTACGTTCCAATGTCAATTCTTCTGTCTGATATTCGGGAGAGAAATGCAAGACACGGGTCGCCACATAAATATCCGTATGCTCCTTCCCGTCCTGATGCAAAATGCCGTCGGGGTAATCAGTAGTCAGGTTCCCCCAAACAGCCAATTTATAATCACCATCGGGTATTCCGGCGAAAGAAATAGTATACTCCTTATCTTCACCGTTGATTTGATCAATCTCCGACTCTCTTTTCAATGCTCCGGTAGAAGCGTCGTACAGAGCATAATAAATAGTTCCCGTATAGGTGCGGAAAGGCTGGTTCTCGTCTACGCTACCCAGCTGCGGAAACTGCGATATATTCAAATAGTTCTTGTCCTTAACAGATACCCGAACCGAGTAAGGTTGTTCTACCGGACATTCGTCTCCGCAAGAGGAAGCAAGTACTATGCCAACTACCATGCAGAAGATCTGTATTACTCTTCCATTCATAATCTCTAAAGTTTAAATATAAAACAATTCGTTCATTCACTCAGAAATCAGTATCCCAAATCAAGATACTCCCATATGGTAGTTTTGCAGGCGGAGCGCTGTTGCCCCGCATTTGTCCAATATCAACAGAAAGAGTATGCATTTGTTTTGCCACGAATCATTATTATCTGTTAAAATTATGACCGGTATACAATTGTTTAAACGATTCATAAACAGGCAATCGGAGGAAACAAAATATCACCTTCAAATGTTGTAGAATCAAACAATTTTTAAAAGAAAAATGATTATGGCTGAAAATTATGAACTGATAGACAATGAAGAAAAACATCAATATGAATTCCATATTGAAAGTTATACTCCCCGAATAGAATACATCAAATCCTCGAATGGTGAAATCTACCTCACGCACACCGAAGTCCCTGCCGCTTTAGGGGGGCACGGAATAGGTTCTCAGCTCGCAGAAAAAGTCCTTACCGACATTGAGCGGCAAGGTCTGCGCTTGGTTCCTCTTTGTCCGTTCGTTGCGGGATACATACATAAGCATCCGGAATGGAAACGCATTGTACTTCGTGGTGTTCACATTCAATAATATAAAAAACAGTTATGGGAAAACAAATAGAATACAGCAATGGCGAACTGACCATTGTATGGCAGCCGGAGCTTTGCCGGCATGCCGGAATCTGCGTGAAGACATTGCCCAATGTGTATCACCCTAAAGAACGTCCGTGGATAAAGATGGAAAATGCTACTACCGAAGAACTGATTGCTCAAATCAAGAAGTGTCCATCGGGGGCTCTAAGTTATAAACTAAAGAAATAAAAAAATCTCCGGGAGCCTTGTTTAAAAGATGTTCCCGGAGATTCTTTTGTTTTTATCCGTAGTCATAGATGATTTACAAAACTTAATTAGCTTTTCTAATCACTCTGAATTCGCATTTATCACTCCCTAAAAGACCTGTTCCATCCACTCCCTCCGCCATGCCAATGAAACCTGTATTGATATCCGAACAATAAAATGAAACGGTGGCTTCTCCTTTCTCATCCGTCACAACCATAGGCGACCAAAACAATGTATTGCGGGCATCCGGTATAGGCAACTGCATGTCCACTTCATCCGGTTGATAGAATTCGCGAAGAGCATAATATCCTTTCGTACGCCAAAGGTTATTCATGCGGAGCAGTTCTTTTTCAGAATATATGGGGCCGTGATATGTCACAGTCTGCCGGTCTATAACACTGAAGGCATTGCCTCCCAAATGCTTGAACTTCACAATTTCATACTGTTTTCCTTCCACCGGTTTAGTCCTTTTATCAGACGGTTCACCACAAGGTTTCCACCAAGGATGGGCATCATATCCGGGTTTATAATTTTGCAGATAGCCACATCCGCAAACATAAACATTTTCCATGCTCATCTGTGTCATGCTGTCTAACCGCCCCATAAACTTATCTCTAAATGGTCTGCGTGCCTTACGGCTGACTACGACTTCATCCAGCAGGATTATACTGTCACTGCTTACAACCGGCATATCAACGAACTCTTCTTTCACCGCCTGTGTCCGGACTGTAACCGAATGACCGGGATATTTCTTTCTTCTCACACTGTCAATCACCGGAAAGTAATCTACGATCTCCAGTTCAGGCTTAAACTCTTTCGACAACATTGGTTTCAGATAAATATATCCACCACGAAGCTCTTTCATCCGATTCGTATCAATCGTGAAGTGTCCTACCGAGTCTGTCCACAAGAACGCAGAATTACCTTCAGCACCCGTAACCTGAACAAGTTGCTTATCCCCCTGTTTTTCTCGGCTCTTTTTCCTGCCTCCTGTAACCTGAACTCCTGATATATCATCGCTTAAAAACGCTTCTCCCTGATAAACCGGGCCATTAAACTCCCAGATATATCGTCTCCACCCCTGTGTCAATAGCAACAAATCCATTGCCTGCACACGATCTTTGTTCCTTTCATCAAAATAATAAGACGGACGATGAACTGCACCGCGTATCTGCGACGACAGATAGCAATGGGTCAGAATATTCACAGGATCAACCGGATTACTATATGCTTTATCAAAAACGCTAATTCCCAGATTGACTTTTACAGGCCGGTTCTTATCATCCGTAACCTTAATATGTAAGGCCGCTTTTTCACGAAGAGCGTAGCTTTCCTTCTCCGGTACGATACGAATATGCAGTTTCTTTTCGGGATGTACATACACCAGCCTCTCGGCAACCGGCTTCATTGCATTGTCAAAGAGGGTAAACTCGACTATCCCCTGATAAGGAAACTCGGCCAGAGGCATCTTTATCTTCAAACGGTCTTTAAGCATTCCCTTTGCAACACAACACACCATCCCCCGCATCTGACCCACCAAACAGACTTCCTGATCAGGCAAATCTTGTGTTTGAGAGATGATAAACTCCAATTGTTCCTGATCCTGTTTCAATAATCGCAGTGCTACTCCTTGTTTATACACCTCAGGCAAAAGGTAACTATGTCCATCCTTCAGCTCTATCCGGTATTCTTTATCGGCAAACGGAGTAAAAAGTAACTTTCCCATTCCGTCATGGCTGCTTTTGAATGGCATAAGAGGAAGTCCGCCTTCACACAGCACCCCTTCCACATCGACCGGATACCCTTTCGTGTCAGTAGCTTTGAACGCCAGGCAAAACGGCAAACCCGAAACCAGATTTCCGCCTTCGGGGAAGAGTTCGAATCTTAAATCACCTGTCTCCTCTCCCTCTTTTGCCGGAGTATTATAGCTGATGTTCTTTAATACTTTGATTTTACGTACCGGAGATATTCCGACCGTATCTTTATAATAGGAATGACGGGTATAGGCTTCCAACCGATAACTCCCTTCCGGCAGTTTCGTATCCACATATATGTGGCCGTCTGCAATACCGTTTTCTATGGGATACTTCTCTTGCCAGACTACACTGTCTTTATCACTCAACATTTGCAGATAAAGTGTCTTGCTCTGGGTTGACAAACCGAATGATTTCGCATCAAGCTGATATGCTTTAAACCAAAGATCTTCTCCCGTTTCATAAATCTCCTTACTGGTCTGCAAATACACCAGTTCAGAAGGATAACCCGAAAAGCGTTGGCTAACAGATGTAAATAAGGAATCGACACGATTCTGAGCAGCAACTCCCATACTGTAGCCAATGACAAGCACCAGCAATAAGATACGATTTATCATTTTGTTTACTTCATTGAAAATCAATCATTTTTTCCAAACGAAGACCCCACCTGCCAGGTCATCACAAAATCCGGATGCAGCAAATATCGGATATGGAATTTCATCCGGCGTTCCGTACGATATTCCTCGGCAAAAAATTCTCCGCATTCACATACCTGAAACGGTACTATACGGAGATGCTCCCGGAAATCGACCTCATCCGCATCCATACACTTAAACATCACTTCTTTGGCGGACCAATGTAAAAGCAGCGACCAGGTATCGTCTCCCTGATAAACGGACATCGTTTCATCCTCACGCATATATTTATGTGCAACCTTGTGTACCCGTTGTCCATATTGCTCAATGTCAATACCGACTTCGGATACGGCGCTTAAGATAACCGCCACATATCCGCGGGTATGGGAAATACTAATAAAAAAAGAGGAATCCGCCAAACGGGGTTTACCACTGGGAGCATATTCTATTGACTTTTCTTCCCCCAGCAACCGATAAAGCAATACACGCACAGAAAGCCACTCCAACCGGCGGTGGGGTGAAGAGAAACGCTTTAGCTGCCGTTCGTATTTCTCAGGACCAGGGAGCAAAGCCAAAAGTTCTTCGAGAGATTCATCTGTTTTCCAGATACCCCAACGATAACAGTCCGCCTTATGTTCCGACAACAATGCCATAATGAAATCAGGAAGCAACTTCCGTTGTGGAAGGCTCGTTTATGGTAAACTTCACTTTCAGGATGCGGCGGCTGTCCATCGCCAGAACTTCAAATTCATAATGATGATAAAGTACTTTCTCATGCAGCGCGGGAAACTCCCCTTTGATCTCAAGCAACAGTCCGGCCAGCGTATCGGCATCACCGTCCACCTTCTCAAAATCGTCCTCATTTACCTTAGTAATCTTGTAGAAGTCTGTCAGCTGGGTCTTTGCTTCAAAAACCCAGGTATGATCGTTGATCACTGTATAGGTACGCTCTTCATCATCATACTCATCATGGATTTCTCCAACAATTTCTTCTATAATGTCTTCCATTGTCACTATTCCCGATGTACCTCCGAATTCATCAACGACAATGGCAATATGAATTTTATTTGCCTGGAAGTCACGCAGAAGATCGTCGATCATTTTAGTCTCAGGCACAAAATAGGCGGGACGAATCAATGATTGCCAACGAAAATTATCCCCCTTATTCAGATGGGGCAGCAAGTCCTTGATATAAAGCACTCCTTTGATATTATCGCGTGTACCGGAATAAATAGGGATACGGGAGTAGGCATTATCAATTATGCACTGAAGCACGTCTTTAAACGAAGTACGTATATCAAGATCCACTACATCCAAACGGGAAGTCATAACCTCTTTGGCCGTCTCCCCGCCAAAACGGATAATTCCTTCAAGAATATTGTTTTCTTCCGAAAGTTCGGCTTTATCTGTCAGTTCAAGGGCATGGGAAAGTTCATCAACAGATATATTATGATTTTTCTTGGCGAAGTGTTTATTTAAAAAAGCGGTAGAATGTACCAGTACGGCAGATATCGGTGCAAATACCTTGCGCAGGACGTAGATGACCGGAGCGGAAAAACGGCAGAAAGCCAACGTCTTTTGTGCTGAATAGATCTTAGGCATTATCTCTCCGAAAAGCAACAACAGAAAAGTGAGGATGACTGTCAGTATCAAAAACTCTGCGAGAACCGAATGAAAAACAAAAACATTCATAAAAAAGAAGTTACAGAGCATGATGATGGTCACATTCACAAAATTGTTTGTGATAAGAATGGTTGCCAGCAAACGTTCGGAATCTGCAAGCAGATTGCTGATCTTTCCATCAGAAGGGTGATTACCCTCCTCTATATCATTCAGATCGGAAGGTGAGAGTGAGAAGAAAGCAATTTCGGATGCCGAAGCAAAGCCCGAAGCGAGCAGGAGCAAACCGGCCAGTACGATGGCTATTATTGCTGATAATGATGGTGTGTGTACGGATATTCCGTTAAAAATTTCTGCCAACTGGCATAAATAAGCGTCTGGGTCCAAAATATTGGTTTTAAGTTAATAATAAGCAGCCGCGAGTTAAACTCTGGCTACAAGTTGTTAGTCAAGAGTTATGAACTACAAGTTAAGGTAACAGCCGGATGACAACTATCATCCTTAACTTGTAGTCCGCAACCATTAAAACGGCAGATCGTCTGCCGGATTATCTTGTGAAGATGCCGATTGCTGCGGTTGTTGCGGTTGAGGCCGTACGGGAGCAGCAGCAGCCTGCTGCTGTGACGGAGCATACGATCCGGCACCGGCACCTTTCGGAGTCAGCATTTCCATATTATCTACAAATATCTCGGTAACATAGCGTTTTGCCCCACTCTGGTCATCATAAGAACGAGTTCTTATCTTACCTTCCACATAGAGCTTATCACCTTTATGTACATATTTCTCGGCAGTTTCTGCCAGTCCTCGCCAAAGTACAAGATTGTGCCATTCAGTCCGCTCAGGCACTTGTGTACCATTAGACAAAGTATATGCACGGTCGGTTGTAGCCAAAGGAAAACTGGCCACAGCAATACCCGTATCCAAATATCTCACTTCAGGGTCTTTACCGACATTTCCTATCAATATCACTTTATTTACTGACATATTCTCAGAGTTTTATGTTTCTAAATACCGATTTTTGTTGCCAAAATTAAGTAGAATAACAATAGAATGCAAGAATTGTTACAACTTTTATAAAGCTCTATAAGTTTTATTGCGCACTTTCCTTAAAATCGTTTGCAGTTCAAAGAGCTTTGCCGGGTTCTTCTCTGCAAGGTTTTCTTGTTCATAGGCTTTAGTCATATCATACAATTGAGGGATACTCGAATTGCCGGTTTCGATTTTCGGTCCCCACGTAATCATTTTCGGTCCGTCGTTGGGTTCAATGTATTTCCAGTCCTTGGTACGTACCGACAACGTATGGTTAGAAGCCTGTTCAATCACCCAGGGACGGTCAGTAGAATCTGTTCCGATCCAGTTGCCCAAGCGGTTGAAGCTATCTGGAGCAGCCCCTTTAGGCAGACGCGCATTTACGAGAGAAGCCAGAGAAGCCAACCAGTCGATTTGTGAAACCAATACATCCGACACCTGCGGCTGTCCGATTTGTTTAGGCCAGCGAACAATTGCCGGTATCCGGGTTCCTCCTTCGAAAGCGCTATATTTATTACCACGAAGCGGGCCGGCAGGACTATGACCGTTTAGCAGCTCTTCGGCACGATCCTGATACCCATCGTCTACAACAGGACCATTGTCACTGGAAAGAATAATCAACGTATTCTCAGAAAGACCGAGTTTGTCAAGTGTTTCCAGGATTTGTCCGACACTCCAGTCAAACTGAACAATGGCGTCCCCCCGGAGTCCCATAGGATTCTTACCACGGAAACGTTCGTGAGGGAAACGGGGAACATGTACATCATTGGTAGCAAAATACATAAAGAAAGGCTCATCTTTATGATCACGAATAAAATCGATAGCATGGCTGGTGATGGAGTCAGCTATGTTTTCATCTTTCCACAGAGCTTTACCTCCCCCTTTCATATAGCCAATACGGCCAATACCATTGACGATAGCCATATCATGACCATGACTGTGCTTCTGGTTATACAACAATTCGGGATGATCTTTTCCCAGAGGTTCACCTTCGAAAGGTTTCCGGTAACTAACCTCGATAGGAGCACTCGGATCGTAATTCGCAACCTTTCCGTTCTCAATAAAGACACAAGGTACACGGTCGGCAGTAGCAGCCATGATATAAGAATAATCAAATCCCAGATCGCCCAATGCAGCCGGAAGAGGGGCATTCCAATCCTGTTCGCCGGCTTTGTCTCCCAATCCCAGATGCCATTTTCCAATGGCAGCGGTAGCATATCCGGCATTCTTAAACATATCCGCCATGGTATAATCTTCCGGACGAATAATCATTCCGGCATTTCCCGCGGCAACATCAGTACCGGGACGACGCCAGGCATATTCGCCTGTGAGCATAGAGTAACGTGAGGGAGTACTGGTAGCGGCTGTAGCATGTGCATTGGTGAAGCGGATACCTTCGGAAGCCAAGCGGTTCACATTGGGGGTCTGTACATTTTTGGCACCATAGCATTCAAGGTCGCCATAGCCCAAATCGTCGGCATAAATAAACACAACATTGGGCAATTGCCGTTCGTTTACCTTTTGTTTACTCTTGCCTCCTTTTTGTCCGTTTGCAGCCATTATACAGGCTACCGGAGAAAGACAGGCCAATAATAAATAGGATCGTCTCATAATTTTAGATATTTAATTAGTTTAACACAGTGATAATTTTCAATTAGTTAATGTATTTCTCGATAAAGGCATGTACCAACCTCGACACCGCATACTGCTCCAATTCATCGGCTTTTATTTTCTGATAAGAAGTAAAAGACTGACTGTTCTCCGGAAGATCAACCATATAGAAATTGGCATAAATCACCCGGTGTGAAAGTACATGTTTCACATCCCTGCAAACCAAACGGACTATAGGGGTCTCTCCCTCCGCAAACATGGCTCTGAATTCAGACAGCGCCGGAAATTCCTCTTCCGAGACAGCTTCGGGAGTTTCAATCAGAGGAAACTCAAACAGATTTTTCCAGATGTCATTGCCCGTTCTTTTATTAATCAAAGTATACGCACCCATACGTACATATATATAATTGAAGTAGCGATTGGTCGTTTTCGTTTTGTGCTGTTTTACCGGAAGTTGTGCCACCATTCCCCCGGCTAATGCCGAGCAGCCGCTTGCCAACGGACAAAACATGCAGTTAGGAGACTGAGGCGAACATTGGATAGCTCCAAAATCCATGATAGCCTGATTGTAAAGAGCAGGATTCTTTTTATCCAGCAGTTCATCGGCTACGGCAGCAAAAAGCTTTTTCCCTTCAGTAGAATCTATCGGAGTATCGATGCCCAGATAGCGGGAAAGTACCCGGTACACATTCCCATCGACTACCGCATAAGGCATGTTATAGGCAAAAGAACAGATGGCAGCGGCAGTATAGTCACCTACCCCCTTCAAAGCCCTCACTTCCGGATAGGTTTTAGGAAACACCCCGTTCATACTTTTAGCGGCTGCATGCAAATTGCGTGCACGGGAGTAATAGCCCAGCCCCTGCCAATACTTCATCACTTCGTCTTCATCCGCTTGGGCCAATGTGGCAACATCCGGAAACCGTTTCATAAACCGCATGAAGTAGTCATACCCCTGCACGACACGGGTCTGTTGCAGAATGATCTCCGAAATCCATATCACATAAGGATCCGCGGACTCCCTCCATGGAAGTTCCCTTTTATATTCCTGATACCACTTTTCTATTGTATTGCTGAAGTTAGGATTCATATATTTAGCCAGATTCTACTTTTTGTTAACTTTATCCTTGCACAAAAGTAGTTCTTTTCATCTAATTACGAACTAAGAAAGCTTAATGAAGCGACTTTTTTAGAAAATTGTTCGGGATATATTTTTTTGGGAGACTAAAAAGCTATATATTTGCAGTCCAAAAAATTAGAAAGAACATAGTAATAATATTTTTTTTAAGGAAAAATGACTAAAGCAGATATTGTAAACGAAATTGCAAAGAACACTGGTGTTGACAAAGTAACAGTACTTACAACAGTTGAGGCATTTATGGATGCAGTGAAAGATTCTTTGTCTAAGGACGAGAATGTTTACCTCCGTGGATTTGGTAGCTTCGTCGTAAAGAAAAGAGCTCAAAAAACCGCTCGTAATATTTCTAAGAATACGACTATCATCATTCCGGAACACAACATTCCGGCGTTCAAACCAGCTAAGACATTCACCCTTTCGGTAAAGAAATAATAAACAAGAGTATTAACCCATAAAATTTTGAAGCTATGCCAAGCGGAAAGAAGAAAAAAAGACATAAAATGTCTACGCACAAGCGTAAAAAAAGACTAAGAAAGAACAGACATAAAAGCAAAAAGTAATTTTTAGTCTGAATCTGGACAGAAATAAAGAACAAACTTGTGAAGCAAATGTCTTTCGAGTTTGTTCTTTGTTTAAATGCCCGACTGAATGAACAAACGCATAAAGTTATTCGTTCATTTTTTTATAAAATTAAATAATTAGGAAACAGACGTGACAAGCGAATTAGTAGTAGACGTACAGCCCAAAGAAGTCTCCATCGCCTTACTTGAGGACAAGAGTTTGGTGGAACTTCAAAGCGAAGGAAGAAATATCTCCTTTTCGGTGGGCAATATGTATTTGGGCCGCGTCAAGAAATTGATGCCCGGACTGAATGCTTGCTTCGTGGATGTCGGTTACGAGAAAGATGCTTTCCTTCATTATTTAGACCTGGGTCCTCAATTTAACTCACTCGAAAAGTACGTAAAGCAGACTTTAAGCGACAAAAAAAAGCTTAATCCCATTTCGAAAGCAACCCTGCTTCCCGACCTGGACAAGGATGGCACAGTAGCCAATACATTAAAGGTAGGACAAGAAGTAGTGGTGCAAATTGTAAAAGAGCCTATCTCAACCAAGGGACCGCGCCTGACTTCCGAAATCTCGTTTGCAGGAAGATATCTGGTGCTGATTCCTTTCAACGACAAGGTCTCTGTCTCTCAAAAAATTAAATCGAGCGAAGAACGTGCACGCCTGAAACAACTGCTGATGAGCATCAAGCCGAAAAACTTCGGAGTGATTGTACGCACAGTGGCAGAAGGCAAACGTGTTGCCGAACTCGATGGAGAGCTTAAAGTATTGCTGAAGCACTGGGAAGAAAGTATCACCAAAGTACAAAAGGCCACAAAGTTTCCGACACTTATCTACGAGGAAACAAGCCGTGCCGTAGCTTTGCTGCGTGATCTCTTCAATCCTTCTTTCGAGAACATCCATGTGAACAACGAAGCGGTGTTCAACGAAATCAAGGATTATGTGACGCTGATTGCTCCCGAACGGGCAGGCATCGTCAAGTTGTATAAAGGTCAACTTCCCATTTATGACAATTTCGGTATCACCAAACAGATTAAATCGTCTTTTGGTAAAACAGTATCCTACAAGAGTGGTGCCTACTTGATTATTGAGCACACTGAGGCGCTTCACGTAGTAGACGTGAACAGCGGAAACCGCACCAAGAATGCCAACGGGCAGGAAGGTAACGCACTCGAAGTAAACCTGGGGGCTGCCGACGAACTGGCACGCCAACTGAGGCTAAGGGATATGGGTGGTATCATTGTGGTAGATTTCATTGACATGAATGAAGCCGAAAACCGTCAGAAGCTTTACGAACGTATGTGTGCCAACATGCAAAAAGACAGGGCGCGTCACAACATTCTGCCCTTAAGCAAATTCGGACTGATGCAAATTACGCGTCAACGGGTTCGCCCGGCCATGGACGTGAACACTACAGAAACCTGTCCGACTTGCTTTGGTAAAGGCACCATCAAATCGTCCATCCTCTTTACGGACACACTGGAGAGTAAAATTGATTATCTGGTCAATAAACTGAAGATAAAGAAATTCTCGCTACACATCCACCCGTATGTGGCTGCTTATTTGAATCAGGGACTTATGTCGCTGAAACGCAAATGGCAGATGAAATACGGATTTGGTATTAAAATTATTCCGAGTCAGAAACTCGCTTTTCTTGAATACGTATTCTACGATTCACATGGAGAAGAGATCGATATGAAGGAAGAATTTGAGATTAAATAAAAAGAAAGGCGGCTTGAGAAAAAGTCGCCTTTCTTTTTATTGAGCTATCACTTAATCCTTTTCCAATTTTCATGTATAAGCTCCTTATACCTTTCTTTGGTTGTTTCTTGTATAAAAGAAACATCTATAAACTCTTCCCATTTAGACTGAAGGTGATCAAACTTATTAAAAACATTTTCAATAATCTTATCTTCCAAGCCGGTCGAGTTCATTGCAACAACAAAGTCCGACTTCTTTATTTTCTTCTTCTTCCCATTAAGAGTTAATGCCAATTCCTCAGAATCGGCAGGAAGGACTAACTTCGTTGACAGTAAGTCATAAGCGGGTGCCAGAACATAACTAATAGGTTTCGTACCATATAAAGAAAAGTTCTTCAAATGCATATCAGAATTCCCCGTAATCCAAGAGAAGAGTACTATCTCCTATGCAATCCTTACAACAAGCCAGCAGCAAAGCCATTCTATCCCGACTACTTATCTTCCAACTTTGTTCCGCAATATCAAGCAACCATCCTTCAGGAATTAATCCATCAAAAAAAGGAAACAGCACAGAGCTTGTATAAGGGACATGAGTTATCGGAAGCGTCAGACTAACAGGTCGTCGGTTCCCCTTTGAAATATATTCGTCTGTATAAGTGAAAGAAAAGCCATTTTCATCTTCAATCAAAATGCCGGCTAACTGATTGCTAACATAAATTTCAGCCTTTTTCATAACTCTTCTTTTCTAATTGACACTACTCCTACCTGACTACCAAATAAGCTAAGTACCTGATTTACTTTATCCAGCCGGAGAGATTCTTTTCCCTGCTCCAGCTCCCGTACAAAACGCAACCCGACACCTGCCTTCTCTGATAAATCCACTTGCGTAAGCCCTGTTTCCCTACGCATCCGCTTCACATACTCTGCTATTGTTTGATTTCCCATATTATACCCGTTTGGGTACAAATATAATAAAAGACTCCCACTTTTATACCATATCGGGTATAAAAGTGGGAGCAAAGCAGGAATCTATACCCGTTAGGGTATATTTTCACTCATTCTATCTGATTACATCTATGACTTTCCTGATATTTTCATTAGAACCTGCTTTCTCCTATCTATTACATTTCTATTCCTTCGTAAACTTCCGATAAGCCTCTTCCAGTTTTTTATCGTACTGATCTTGGGCATATCCGGGGCCATTATACCTCCTGGCAAACCCGGCCCAGTCTTTCTGCTCCAGACAGGACTGTAGCTTAGCAAATTTCACAAACCTCGCAAAAGCTTCCAGTTGCTTATCTTTTCCGACACACATATCTTTCACCATTTCCTCCACACTGCCATACCCGCACATCGCATAGTTAAAGCCCATCACTTGGAACATTCCCCATGAAGTGGAAGCGTCAGCAGCTTCTTTATGTATTTCCCGGGCCTTTTCCAGACGTTCATACTCTCTTATCCCGCCATAATAATGCCCCTTCTCCCATTTAGGATAAAGAATATTTTCATTGCCCGCAATATGCCTCTCCGGATTAAGTCCCCGCTTCTTGAGTTCACGCCAAAAGATGTGACCTTCGAATAAGATCACCGGTCGTCCCGGAGCCACAAAGCCCCCACGCCCACCGGTCTCAACTGCCTGTATGGCTTTTACCACTGCCACTTCAACGCCAAGCAGATCCGCCACACGCTGAAAATCATTCTCTATTAAGTTTCCCATGATTAATTAGATTTATGCAAATAAAAAAATCTCTTCATAAACAGGAGGTACAGCAGGCTCAACACCAATATGCTCCCTGATAAATACCCATATCTATATTCCCGCAATGCCAAATACCCTGCCACAACTACAGCTTGTACCAACATATAGGTCAGTGACACTACCACGTGTGGTATCTTCAGTTCATTAGCCATTATCTGATACAAATGTTTCCGGTGAGGCAAACCAATATTTTCATGCAACATCAATCGATGGACAATAGTCAGCACACTATCTACTCCATATACTGCCAGAAGCACAATCCAACTAAAATCTTCCGTATCGATTATCAGCTTACCGATTAAAAACAGAATAATAAAAGCAATACTGACCGACCCCACATCACCGGCAAAGCATTTTGCCCTCTTACGGAAATTAAAGAAATTAAAAACCAGCACCGCACACAGCATGGTATAAATCAAACCCGGTTCAACGAACGAAACAACCCAATGATTGATAAACGCCAAAGATCCAAGTACAACCAGCGAATATCCCCCCGTGATGCCATTAATTCCATCCATAAAATTATAGGCATTGATAATCCCTGTACATGCGATCAAAGCCACAACTACAGTCCACCAAGGAAGAGTAAACAACTCCCACTGATAGAACATCAAGCCCATCGCCGTAAAATGAAAAACAAGACGAAGTCCTTGTGATATGGAGCGGATATCATCTACAAAGCTGATCACCGTCACCAGAGTGAGAGCCAACATAAACCAAGGGTACTCAAACTGATTTGTCAGAAAATAAGCCAATGCACCCAAGTAGAAGATAATTCCTCCACCCCGCAGTGTAATCCGGGTATGCGAACTCCGTTCATTCGGTTTGTCGATAATATTATATTTATCGGCAATATGAAAATAAAAAAGTTCTGCCAGAAATAGCAGAACTAAGATTATCAGATAGTACATAAACTATTCGTTCTTTTTAATGAAATAAAACAAGAATTGAAGTCCTAAAAAGGCGAAAAAAATCCCTATTAGAATTCCTATAATCCAAAGAAAAATTTCCATTTAGAGCACCTCCTTATTCTATCCGAAAATTTTTCAGAACATTCATAGGCTTCCATCCAAGCTCCCGCATTGCCTTTTCATTACTAAAAGTCAAAGAGTGCGTGATCTTACGAAGTTTTAAACTGTTTATTGGAGCCTTTTCCCCGAAACAATCACCAAAAACGGCCATACTCTTAGCAAACCAATAAGGAATAGACAAAGGTAACTTCTTATTCAATTGTTTGCATATCACCATCTCCAGTTCACGAAAACTCGGCTGGTAACTGTCACAAACATTATATATCCCTCCCTTTTCAATCAATAGAGGAACAAGATTAGCTATATCCTGAACCATCAAAACGCTCTTTTGAGCTTTTCCTCCGGCAATACTCAAATACTTACCACTCTTAATCCCATGGATCATTGCTCCCAGATTTCCCGGAGGATTAGGACCGGCAATTAAAGAAGGACGAAGTATACTTAATTTCACATTATGCATGGCACACCATTCTTCCAGATATTTCTCCGCCTTGATCTTACTCAGAGCATAAGGAGTTGTTCCATTCAAAGGATATTCTTCCGTGATATTCTCACCCGAATCACAACCATAAACAGCAACAGTACTAATAAAAATGAATGACTTCGGAATGCCACTTTGTTCCAAAGCAGTACACAAATTCTTAGTCCCTTGAAGGTTCACATCAAAAAAAAGTCGTTTCTCTGCCTCCGTCTTAGGCAGAGAGTGTGCTTTTCCTGCAACATGCAATATAACATCATATTTTCCGGCCAACTTAGGAATCTCTGCTGCTAAATTCACTATATAATCATCCTGAGAAGTTAGTCCTATAGTTTCTACTGAATACTTTTTCTTCAATAATGGAAGTACATTATACCCCAAGAAGCCAGAAGCACCTGTAAAAAGAAGATTCATTCTATCTATCATTACTTTCTAATATATTGTTGCTTCACTGTTATATTTATTATACTTCTTTCTTTATCAAAGAACCAGCCCCATTTATTTAAATAATAAATGGCAGCTTTTACATGTATCCACAATAAACGTAAACTTTTATGAGATCCTTTCTCAAAATGATGAGTTATAGTTATTTGGGGATAATACATCGTTTTGTATTTCCGATAAATACGCCTATTCAAATCTGTATCTTCTCCATACATAAAAATACCTTCATCAAACACGCCAATTTCTTCTATCACAGACTTCCGAAGAAACATAAAACAGCCTGATAAATAAGGAATATTCATTTCTCTATCATAATCCGCAAACTTCATTTCAAAATTATAGTCAATTCTGTTTTTGATGCTTTTAATAGGAAGAAACATACGAACTATCCAATCTTTTGGCGTAGGAAGAAGCTTACATAAATATTGCAATTCCCCATTAGGATAAATAATCTTAGGCATTACATTTCCCACATCCGGCTTACCCTCCATGTAATCATATAATTTCTCCAAAGTCCCTTCCTCAAATGATATATCCGGGTTTAGTATTAAATGATATTTTCCCATTTTCTCAAGATCTCTCAATATAACATTGTGTCCGGCTCCAAAACCATTATTCGAATTCATAAAAATATACTCTACCCGAGGATCATGGGAAATATCTTTTAAATAATTTGTGGGAGAGTTATCAATAATATATAACCGTACTTCTATCTTTGTATTCAAAAAGCTATTGATAGCTTTCAACAAAATAGAAGCAGGATTCTTATATGTAACAATAGTAGCAGTTATTTCATACATCTCATTCCAAGTTTTAACAGGTGTTTTGCAATAGAAAAAAGAATAAAGAGAGGCAGACAAGGGAAAAGCCACCAACGAAGCTTACAAGCATGGAAGTACAATTTCATTTCTCCTTTCCTCATAGCCCACTGATTACCACTTAGTCCCCCTTTGGATAGTTGCGGTCTCCCCAAGGATGTCAGTGGTAAATCAATATAATATATATTCATTTTATTTGCTATCCTAAGACAGAGGTCATGATCCTCAGTATATCTCATAGTTTCATTAAATCTCTCTCCAATACATTGGCAAACAACCAAACAAGAAGTGTTAAAATAGTTACGAATTAAGAAATGTCTAAATTTCAAAATTCTACAGTTTGGCATAAAACCGTTTTTTTCTGACAAACCCTTTTCAGTGTATTTATGAGCAATACAGAAAATATCCTTGCAATCATGTTTCAATTCTTTCAAAACTTCTAATTTGGAAGGATGCCACACATCATCAGCATCCAAAAAAGCAATAAAATCCCCGGTTGCTTTGTCCCATCCTAAATTTCGAGCAACAGATACCCCACTATTCTTTGGTAAAGAATATATTTTCACGATATTATTCCCCTGATAATTTTCAATTAAGACATCTAACGTGTTATCTTTACTACAATCATTTACAATAATAATTTCCCATGGCAAAATAGTTTGCTTCAAACAAGAATCAACTGCTCTTATCACTGTGTTACTCCCATTATATACGGGAATAACTACAGAAAATTTCAAAATATCCGACATTGATAAATTAACGTTCTATACGTTTTAATGAAAAGTTAGTTCCTAAATAATAGTGAAGAAATAGTTGAAATAGAAAAACAAGATTAATATTGAAATCTACAAAAACAGACAAAATGAGATTATGTGTAAGAACAACGGTCATAAACATCCATTTAGCATTACTCTCCTTTCTAAATTTCAGATAAACATAAAAGACAAAACACCCATAAAGAAAATAAAACACTAACGCTCCTAAATAGCCAAAAGCACTAAGATACTGAGGGTGCATAGTCATCACATTCAAATTATCATTGACTAAATCCGTAGCAACTCCCATATTGTCAGGCAACAGTTTTTCTCGTATAAAAGATGGGAACAAATTGCCTAAAGCAATCAATGGTGAAAAATTATAATCAGGATATAAATACAAATTATGATTTAAGTTATTCAAAGGACTAGTTATATAGACATACACCCATATAAAACCACTGGGTAAAAAGGATGGGTAATCATCTGAAATACCGGCAATGTTTTCCATTGCATCTTCTCCAGAACGTAAATCCCCTAATAATCCGAATAACACTATGACAATGACACCAATAGTTACATATCGAAATATTTTATTAATTTTAATCTCATTGCAATACAAATAAATAAGTCCCATTTGTAATATCATGCTCATCAGCACCTGCCTTGTTAACAATAAAATAGGCCAGCATAAACATAAAAAATAAAATATCAAATATTTTTTCTTTTTACATACCACATATTTGTAAAAAAAGACATTTGATATTGTTATGATTATAGCATTGAGCAATCCATGCAAACTGGGAATTCCCCATTCCGTATAAAAGGAATCAATTCCGGTAAAAGCCAGTATAGGTAATGAACGAAAAATAAGAATCTCAACAAAAGAAAACAGTATCCAGCATTTCAATAGTTTTTCCACTTTAGTATCCACATTTTTGGATAGTATTAAAGACTGCTCTCTTCTTTTTTTTAAATAAAAAGATAAAAAAAACGGCAAAGAAAAAACAGTAATAGATAAAAGTATAAAAACAGTCGTTTCTTGTTTCAGATTTTCCAAAACTAATACATAGTGGCGGCTATAAAGCCATAAAACCATTAACCAAACAGAAGAAAAGAAAAACGCTGGATTCTTCATTAAAAATTAGATTCCATTTTCGTTTTCATGCGTGACATTTTATCAAACAGTTCAACTGGGAGTGCACTGATTAGCAATTTCTTAACAAAATATTTAACTACCTGATAAATATTACAAAAAGGTGACAACAATAAATCTACAAAAGTGCCCTTCCGATAAGAAATGAGTAATTTTTCCAGGCTAGTTTTAATAACATCATGACTAACTCCACCCAACAAAACCTTTGCTATTACTATATTAGCATGAATATACTGTCCTCTCTTTATGAAATCAAATATAATATCATGATCTGCTGTCAGTTTATAACGCATATCAAAATCAGGATGCAATTTTCTACGTATGAATACCGTCTGATGACAAACTGAATTCAAATTTATATTAATGTCTGAGACCCTTTGTTTAAAAATAAAATCCCGCTTACCTGAGAATAAATTTACATCCCCATATATAAGTTCAGTTTTTTCATCTTCCATGTAAATAGCTATTTCAGAAAGGATATGATTATTATAGAAAGAATCTCCGCTATTCATAAAAATGATCCAATCCCCCTTGGCAACCAACAGTGCCTTATTCATAGCATCAAATATTCCTTTATCAGACTCACTGGCCCAATATGAAATAGCATTTGCATATCTTTTGATTACTTCAACAGTTCCATCGGTACTCCCACCGTCAATAACAATATATTCAAAATCAGTAAAGTCTTGTTCAATAACGCTTAATATTGTTTTTTCAATAAAATCTACAGTATTATAGGACACTGTCACTATAGATATTAAATGATTCCTACTTTCCATAATTATTCATATAATGAGTATATATGTTGTAATTGTTTTGCAGACTTTTCCCATGAAAAGAAAGACAAGCGTTCTTTAGCTTTTTTTGTCAACTCCATTTGCTCTCCCTCTGGCATATTCAATAAATGATAAAGTACATTTCGTAAACTCCCATCACTTTGTTCAAAATATATTGCCCCATTGTTTGCTATTTCGGGGAAACAACTTGCATTACTAAGAATAACTGGACATCCTGCATTAAAAGCCTCTAATATCGGTATTCCAAACCCTTCATATAATGAAGGATAAATAAAAGCAATAGCACCTTTATATAAATAATACAATTCTTTATCTGAAGCATAATGATGAAATATTTGAGAGGCAATATCTAACTTCGAAAATGTATTAATTTCATCCTTTGAAAAAGGTTTTCCTGTACAAATAAGATTTATATCCCGATATTTTCTTAACACATCCGATATTTCGTTTATGAAATAATTAAAATTTTTATATGGTGATTTTCTATCTCCCACAAATAGAAAGTAATCAGAAGGAATTTTATCATACTTACAATTTAAAGAAGCATATAAAGAATTCGCATGATAAACAACAGATATTTTAGCTTCAGGAACTTTCAAAATATTTATAATATCCTGCTTTGTATGTTCAGAAACAGCTATAATATGTGATGCTAATGAAGCTAATTTTTTCTTTTTCTCCACTTGCCATTTATCAGTCCCAAATAATTCAGGAATCATATCATGAATAGTCAAAATCCAAGGATGTTTTCCTATATGTTTAAGAAAATAGTCATCATAAAAGGTGGGGTGAAACACATCATAATCATTCAATTGTAATAATTCTATCGCATATTTCTTATTAATATTTACAGATGTCGGAATTTTTAAGTTATTTTCTAATATCATACCTATACGATCTTTCCCACGAAAAGAAAATGATGGTAAAAATTTGGTTACAGACAAGCAGTCATATTCCATATTTTCAACTATTTCTTTTTCTTTTAAATATATATTATTGGATTGCTTAACTGCAACCTTACAATCAAGACCTTTCGACAGAAATGGTATCATTTCAGCAAAACACCTGGAAACGCCACCATGAGTTTGTATTAAAAATGCTTGGTAATCATATAAAATTTTCATATATTCTATTTATCGTAAAAACAGTTTTCTATGTAATTATAAACTTTCTGAGCTTGCTGTATATAATTATATCGTGTTTTAAAAGTTTGGGAAATTTTGTTCAATTCCATTTCTTTCGGATAATTCTGTAAAACATCCAATATTTTGTTTTTTAAGCTATTAGAATCACATGATGGCTCATAATAATTTAATAAGTCCATTGTTGTTTCAGGTAAAGCCGTTTCTTTCGTTGTTATAACTGGCACCCCATATATTGCTGCTTCAATAGGAGTATATCCAAATCCTTCATGCATAGATGCAGAAACATACAAATCTGCATGTTTATACAAAAAGACAAGATCATCATTTGAAACTTCGGGCAGATGCAAAATTCGATCTTCAATATTATTTTTATAAATAAGAGGCATTATTATTTTTGACCAATATTCTGTTTCTCTACCCACAATCACGAGTTTATGTGGGATAAGATCAATCAAAGCAATAAAAGCCTCCACAATTGTTAATACATTTTTATATGGCCATAGTGTACTAATAGACAATATATATTGAAAATCTAGTTTCAATGTAGACTTAGCAATAGAAATATTATAATCAATTCCATTATAAATCGTTTCCAGTTTGTCAAAGGGTAGTTTAGGATATTCTGTCAAAAGATCATTTCTTACAAAATTTGAAATTGTTATAATCTTAGTTGAGTTCTTCAGTAAAAATGGAGTAAAAGTTTTAAAATAAAATTTCTTTAATCCATGGAAAACCCGTCCCCCTTGTAAGTCATGAATTGTTTGTACCTTTTTAATTTTTAACTTTCTACTATATAAAGGATTACTCCAAGGAGCAAAAACAATGTCACATTTTGAAATATTAATAGTTTTAGCCCATAATGAAATATTAAGAAGTAATTTGTATTTAAATAAAATACGTAATAGCCTATTTCTATGATAACCATAAGACTTTAGTACAATATATTCATATTCTGCAAATTCAGAGTGAATATACGATTCCAAATCTTTATTTATCAATAACAAAATATTATCATTTAGGCAAAGTTTACTCCAACCTTTCAATAGTCTAAAAGCATAGATTCCAACCCCAATATACGGATTGTCGATAGGAGATAAATCAACTAATAATCTCATAAACCAAATACAAATTTAACTTTCTGAAAAAAAGATCTAATCCAATACAACAAATGCCATCGAATATATCTGTAATGAGATACACCTATTTGATTTAAAGCAAATTCAAGCATATCTCCTTCCTTATTAAGTTTCACTTTATCAGGATGTTTTAATGGTAAAATGGAACATCCTTTATACTCCTCAATCATTTTATTTCCATCCAAAGTATGAGTTGCTTCATTACCGATACCTATATTCTGAATCAAATTTATATTGGGGATTATACACAATGATCTATTAACCATCAGTGCAAAAGTTAATTGATAATCCCATGTATCAATCATTTTTCTTTTCATCTGAGCAAACAATAATTTTCGATGGTTTACAATACGGATATCTTGATAGTAATAATTTAATGAAGCATAGAAATCTCTTTTCTTAATGGTCTTTAAGTTATAATCATATAACTTCCACACTCTACTCCAAGAAGCCCAACCCCAAACTTGATTAACTGATGAAAAATAGTAAGAATCTTCACTCGCCCTCTCACCATAAAGATGATTTCTTCCCGATATAAACCGTACTTGTTCTATATTCCGATAACGCTCTAATAGCTCCTCACAATAAGGAAAGAAATCAGGATGAGGCAATACATCGTCTTCTAATATAATACCTTCTTCTTCTTGTTCAAAAAACCAAGTAATAGCTTGGCTAACGGCTTTCCCACAACCTAAATTTTCATTACGGAACAATGTTTTAACTTCACAATTCCAATCAATTTGTTTTATTATTGAACGAGTTTCTTCACATTTTTCATTTTCACCTACCCTATCCTTACGAGGACCATCTGCAGCTACATATAGGCGAGGAGGACGAGCTTGCCGAATTGTTTCAAATACACGAATAGTAGTATCTGGACGATTAAAAACTAAGAAAAGCACAGCAGTTTTCATGATAACTCACGATATTTTAATTCTTTTTTGCCAAGTACAATCCCCCTATTCCACAAAAATAAACAAAAACGACTTTTGAGATTCGTATTAAACGGATATATTGGGAATTTACCATTCCATGGTGTTCTTTTCAAATACTCAAAAAAGAAAAATTTTAAAGGATGGTCGCATGTCTTGAGCCAAGGCTTTTCAGGAGATGAGAAATGAAGGATAGTAGGATCACACAATACGCTTTCTATTTCCAACAAATATTCTTCTCGTACTGCTAATTCCTTTGTATAAAATGCATCTAACATATTATATTTAAAAGGCAATATTTTAGTCGTTTGAATCAAAACACTGTTCAAAGCATCTTGATCCCAAAACATTAAACGCTCAGGATATTGCTCTATAAACATTAACAACTTATTAGAGATTTGAAATTCACGCCAATATGCCAAGTTTACTAACAGAACACCTGCATTGAAATATCCTTGTAGACTATCATATTTCAAACGATTATAAGTTCGAATATCATCTGTGCCTCCATCATACACCGCTCCCAATGAATAATTCAAGATATCTGTATCCCACAATGATTTTATACTTTTGCAAACAAGTAAATCACAATCCAAATACAACACTTTATTTAAATTCTTAGGCAAAATATCCGGCATCAGAATCCTAAAATAAGTGGCTAAGCTAACATGATCCCCTTCACGTACAGGGCATTTACTCAAAAGATGCTCATCTACATTATAAAATATTATTTTTTGTCTATACTTATCCACTATTTTTTTTAACACTTCCCGATTGGAGGCTGATAAGTCAGTTGTCAATATATGAAATAAAATTACTTCATTTACATTATTCACACAAACAGAAGTTATGGTTACTCCGCATTGAGCGACATAACCATCATCTATACAATGCACTATATCCATAATCACTAAATCCTATATTTAATTATATGTGCAGGATTTCCCGCAACTACTGCATATTCCGGAACATTTTTAGTTACTATACTTCCCGCCCCAATTACTGCACCTCTCCCAATAATTACTCCTGGAAGTATTACTGAATTAGCACCAATCCACACATCATCCCCAATACTCACACCATTTTTATCTATCGTCCATGGTTGCAAAGCAATTAGCTTATCTTTCTCTATAAGATGACCCGATGCAATAATTGACACATGTTGAGATATCAATACATTATTACCAATGCTAATCTTTCCTCCCCCAGCTCTCAAATTATTCCATTCCCCAATATAAGTATCTCGACCTATGAATAAGGCTGCTTTTCCTAATTTCCCTAACGGGTCATCCACCACCATCAGCGTTGTATATGCACCAACATAGCTTCTCCTACCTATGGATAAATTCTTCCAAGAATTTATTGAAAAATATGCTCTACAATCAATATATACTTCAGGATAGGCACAACGAGCAAGAATGATAACATTTATCCCCTTCAACCAAGATAATAAATATGAATATAAAAGTAGAAATTTCCTCACAATATACTTACAAAAATTTACTCTTAATAAAATTCAATTCCTCTATGTTAAAAAAAAGAGACAAGCTAAAGTAGCTGATACTCCCTATTATTACTCCGATCAACAATGAAAGAAAAGAAGAACTAATTATCAAAGTTGTAATATAAATAATACCCCCCATAACTAAACCACAAAAGAAAATGGGATATATCTTCTTTATAATATCAATACCAGAAATACCAATGGATTTGCTTAAAAAGAATTGTATAATCATCAAATCTAATATATTATACAAAATAATGCCACTACATAACACATATAATCCATAAGGAAGAGTCATTATCAAAATCACTATTCCTAGCGTTTTCTTTACAGCTTCAGCCTTCAATATATAATTAGAATCTCCTTTTGCATATATTGCTTGCACAGAAATACACTGTAATGGATAAAAAAGATTTGCAAAACACAAAATAGGCAACAAATAGGCCACTATAATCCATTTATCAGTCAACAATAAGGATACAAGAGGTTTCGCTAATGCAGCAAGCCCTATGATACAGGGGCAAATTATAAAAAATGCACTCCGCAAGCTCTTTAAAAAAAGAGATTTCATTCGCTCCTCCTCATTTTGTGCTTCACATAGCATTGGGTAAAAGACTCTTTGCACTATACTTGTTAAATTTATCGATAAGAAATTCGAAAAAGAAAGAGAACGAGCATAATAGCCTAAAGCAATAGAAGAAAAGACTTTCCCTATAACTAAGCTATACATATTAGTATATGCAGTATTTAACATTTCCGCTAACAATATTTTACTACTAAAACCAAACAACTTGCAAAGTGAATATTTAGAAAATAACAACTGAAGTTTCCATGGAGAAAAAAGCCATAGAAACATTGTATTAAAGAAGTTGTTTAATAAAACTTGTATGACCAAAGCCCATACACCATATTTATTCCAAGCTAAAAAAATTCCTACAATACCACTTATTACAACTGCTATAAACGATGCTTTAGCTTGCACCTTAAAATTTAATTGAATTGTTAGTTTAGCCCGCTGAACTATAGAAAACGCAGAAATAACAATACTTAAACTTATCCATTTTGTCAGCAATTCTAATATGGGCTCTTGGTAAAATTCAGCTATAAAAGGAGAAGCAAAAAATAACAATAAATACACTGCAAATGAAACGACTATATTGAAATAGAAGACCGTCGAAAAATCGGCTTCTGTTCGTTCTTTTTTCTGAATCAATGCACTCGAAAAACCACTATCTATAAAAGTCTGCGCTACAGCAAGAAATATCCCCAGCATAGCTATCAATCCATATTCGGAAGGAGAAACCAAACGGGCAATAATAATGCCAAGAATAAACTGTACTCCTTGAACAGAGAAGCGTTCTACAGCACTCCACACCACACCTTTCACAGCTTGATGTCTTAAAGACTCACTCATCTATTTTCTGCTCGAAATATGCAATCGTTTTTCTCAGTCCTTCTTCAAGCTTTATTTGAGGTTCCCATCCTTTCAGCTTTTCTTTCGCCAAGCTTATATCCGGCTTGCGCTGTTTGGGATCATCACTTGGCAACGGATGAAAAACTATTTTAGATTTTGAATTTGTTAACTCTATTACTTTTTGAGCTAATTCAAGCATCGTAAATTCACCCGGGTTACCCATATTGACAGGACCGATAAAACTATCGTCCGTAGCCATCATCCGGGTCATTGCTTCAATCAAATCGTCTACATATTGAAAACTACGTGTCTGGCTACCATCACCATAAATTGTTATATCTTCTCCTTTTAATGCCTGCACTATGAAGTTGGAAACAACACGACCGTCATTCGGGTTCATACGAGGACCATACGTATTAAATATGCGAATAATCTTTATGCGCACCCCATTCTGACGATGATAGTCCATAAACAAGGTTTCGGAAGCACGTTTACCCTCATCATAGCAAGAACGAATGCCAATAGGATTCACATTTCCCCAATAAGCCTCCACCTGAGGATGAATGGCAGGATCGCCATAGACTTCACTTGTAGAAGCTTGAAGAATCTTAGCCCTCGTACGTTTAGCCAATCCTAACATATTCATGGCACCATAAATAGAAGTCTTCATGGTCTTAATCGGGTTATATTGATAGTGGGGAGGAGAAGCCGGACAAGCCAAATTATAAATTTCATCCACTTCCGCATAATAAGGAGTAGTCACGTCATGGCGGACTAACTCAAAATTATGATTATCCAGAAGATGACGAATATTGTCTTTACTCCCTGTAAAATAATTATCTAAACAGATAACATCATTACCCTCATTGAGCAAACGCTCACAAAGATGGGAACCTATGAATCCGGCACCACCCGTTACTAAAATTCGTTTCATCAAAGTTTTTTATTTTTGTCCGATACGAGAATATGTAAAACCTAACTCTTTCAACTCTTCACCATCATAAATGTTACGACCATCCACTACAACAAAATTCTTCATCGCTTTACGGATGATTGCCCAACTTGGCATGCGGAACTGTTTCCACTCCGTCATCAAGGCAATGGCATCAGCATCTATCACAGCCTCATACATGTCTTTGCAATAAATTACCTGCTTGCCGATACGGCGTTCCGTTTCTTCCATTGCAACCGGATCAAAAACTTTCACGATAGCACCAGCCTGCAACAGTTTTTCAATAACAACCAACGCCGGGGCCTCACGCATATCATCAGTTTCAGGCTTAAACGACAATCCCCACATAGCAACAGTTTTGTCCTGCAGGTTTCCTCCAAAAGCATTCAGCAATTTATCAAAGACAATGCTTTTTTGCTTTTCATTCACTGCCTCAACCGCTTCAATCACCTGCATATGGTAACCATTCTGAATACCGGTATGAACCAATGCTTTTACGTCTTTCGGAAAGCAAGATCCCCCATAGCCGCATCCGGCATAGAGGAAACGACTTCCAATACGGGAATCCGCCCCCATGCCCTTGCGAACATTGTCAACATTAGCGCCAACACGTTCACAAAGGTTAGCTATATCATTCATGAAACTGATACGTGTGGCAAGCATAGCATTGGCAGCATATTTTGTCATTTCAGCAGAAGCAACATCCATCATCAGGATAGGATAACCGTTCAAGGTAAACGGACGGTAAAGTCTCTCCATTATTTTTTTTGCCTTTGCACTTTCAACACCGACTACTACCCGATCGGGCGCCATAAAATCTTTAATGGCAGCTCCTTCTTTCAAAAATTCGGGATTGGATGCCACGTCAAATTCGATGTTCACACCCCGCCTGTCAAGCTCCTCCTGAATAACCCCACGAACTTTCTTTGCCGTACCTACAGGAACAGTACTCTTTGTAACCAAAACAATATGTTTTGTTATATTGCGCCCTACTGTACGGGCCACTTCCAAAACATACTTCAAATCGGCACTGCCATCTTCATCCGGCGGAGTACCTACCGCACTGAAAATAATTTCCACTTCATCCAGGCAAGTAGTTAAATCGGTGGTAAAATGGAGCCGTCCGGCTTTGACATTGCGCTCCACCAATTCATCCAACCCCGGTTCATAGATAGGCATAACACCATCCTGAAGTTTCTGGATTTTTTTTTCATCTACATCCACGCAAGTAACATTGATACCCATTTCGGAAAAGCAAGTTCCTGATACAAGCCCAACATAGCCTGTACCTACTATTGCAATATTCATAAGCTATAATAAATAATGATTATTCGGTTATTTTAAAAAGTTTGCGAAGGCTGTATTGTAATGCTTCATTCACCAAATAAACAGCTTCACATTTCATATTGGTTGCACCTTCATCTGAAACAACAGCCGTATACATAGGATAAGAATTACCTTTACTCTGATTGTTCTGCCAATGAAAAGCACGAATATTTAACGGATTATCCCACAGTTCCTCCGGTACATTCTGCAACTTTAGACGCGAAACAGGATAAATATGATCCAATTCCCATCCAAAGAGGCTATTGCGATTATTAAAATCAGCATAGGCAATCCAAGCTCCACAGGCATCTTTACGAATGCGAGCAGGATTATACTCTTCCACAATCTGAGCAGACTGCCAAGCTATGTCTTTTAACTCATTTAAAAACATATTAATTGTCAATGTCCGCCTTAGAGCATATCTTGTTTATCATAATAATCAAATAACCAGGCGGCATCTTTTAAGGCTGAATGGCAAGAATCCTTCTCTGACAAAATGACTTCCTCCATTGGTATTTTCCAATCAATACCTAAATCAGGATCGTTCCAAGCAATAGCTCCTTCACACTGAGGAGCATAAAAATTATCGCATTTATATTGAAAAACCACTTCTTCACTTAAAACAGAAAAGCCATGAGCAAAGCCACGGGGAATAAAAAGCTGACGATGATTATCCTCTGTCAATTCAACCGAAATATGTTTTCCAAATGTGGGAGAGCCTTTGCGGATATCGACAGCTACATCAAGAACAGCGCCTTTCACAACCCGGACCAACTTACTTTGTGCAAAAGGTGGTTTCTGAAAATGCAGACCACGAATCACTCCATAACTTGACTGAGACTCATTATCCTGAACAAACATCGTTTTACAAACTTTCTCTATAAACACATTTTGATTAAAAGATTCAAAGAAATAACCGCGTTCATCACAAAACAAACGAGGTTCAATAATCACAACACCCTTTATATCAGTTTCTATTATATTCATTATTGGTCTGCAGCTAATTCATCAATTACTTTCAAAAGGTACTGCCCATATTGGTTTTTCAACATAGGCTGAGCCAATTTCTTCATTTTATCAGAATTAATCCACCCTTGACGAAGTGCAATGCCTTCCAGACATGCTATTTTCAACCCTTGACGTTTCTCAATCACTTCGATAAAGGTACTTGCTTCACTCAAAGAGTCGTGCGTACCTGTATCCAGCCAAGCAAAACCACGTCCTAAAATCTGCACTTTCAATTGTTCTTTTTTCAGAAAATACTGATTCACAGTTGTAATTTCCAACTCACCACGGGCAGAAGGTTTTATGTTCTTAGCAACTTCCACAACCTTATTAGGATAAAAATAAAGTCCAACAACGGCATAATTGCTTTTAGGTACTTTCGGCTTTTCTTCAATGGAAAGACAATTACCTCTTTTATCAAACTCCGCAACACCATAACGCTCCGGATCATTAACCCAATAACCAAACACTGTTGCTTTTTGCTTTTCATCAGCAACACGGACTGCCTCTTTTAACATAGCCGAAAAGCCATTGCCATAAAAAATATTATCACCCAAAACCAAACATACTGAATCACCACCGATAAACTTCTCGCCAATAATAAATGCCTGTGCCAAGCCGCCGGGAGAAGGTTGTTCGGCGTACTCAAAACGTACTCCAAAGTCAGAACCGTCACCCAGCAAACGTTGAAAGCCGGGTAAGTCATAAGGAGTGGAAATAATCAATATTTCACGAATCCCCGCCAACATGAGTACAGAGATAGGATAATAGATCATCGGCTTATCAAATATCGGAAGCAACTGCTTACTGACACCTTTGGTGATCGGATATAAGCGAGTGCCCGAACCACCGGCCAAGACAATACCTTTCATCAATATACTTATTAAAATTAAAACTATACCGAAATCATTCCACCTCACTCCAAGGATACGGATTCTCTTGCACATCCTTCAGGCGTTCTACCACCTCACGCTCCTCTTCCGACAACTTTCTGTCCTGCCACGTATCGATGATAGCTTGAGCTTCCCGGGCCAATTCCTCGTCGAAAACCTCTCCGTAACAATAAACCAGCAGTTGTACTTTCAACAGGGAGGCAGGAAGATGTTCCAATACATCCCAGCAACGATCCAGAATATGCTGAATGCGTTCCTCCTTGTCACCGTTATTATAGAGAGTCGCATTATATCCCATCAGAAGCGACAGGCACAACCGGGCCTCTTCTTCATGACTATTGCCATGCTTGTCGTACAAAGCATTAGCCTGAGAAAAAACATCACGATTCAGACGGGTGAATTGATCACTGTAGATCGGCCGGCCGTCCATGCCTAAGTAGCAAAGTTCATGGGCAGAAGCATAAAGGGCGGAGATTTCGGATTCTAAATAGTTCATATCTTTTTATGTTATTTTTCGATGACAGGTTCGACCAATGAAGGATGGACAAAAGTGGTGGCGACAGCCATGACTCCTTCAATGGTAACTACGACACGACGGTCATTGCGGACACGGACAAACTCACCCTCCACCCCCTCGAAAAGCCCCCCGGTGATACGCACACGGGTACCCTTGCGGATGTTCAACTCAGAAGGTTCGAAATAAAGCAGGGATTCATCATAATTCGAAGAGACCGCCATGAAATTACGCATTTGAGAATCAGGAACGATGATGGGACGATGGTATTCACGGTCCATAATGTAACGGATAGGAAGCGTGGTGCCCTTGCTCTCTTTGATGGCATCGATACAACTACGCGAGGAACGGACAAAAACCAGATTATGAACTGCGGGAACAAGCTTACGAACCCGACGCTCGTTTTTAATGGTATATTCGTAGTGCATGGGGATGAAATTCTCGATCCCCTCCGAATTGAGGTACTCCTGCAAGGCCAGTTCACGCCCGTAAGTGATACGCAAGGCATACCAGTGCAAAGCGGAAGAAGACAGGAGGGATTGAGAACGCTCCATCGAAGATTCGATAGATGCGGATGTTGTCATGTCGTTCACGTCAGGATGTTCTTTGGGGACACCGGAGTAGCGAAGCATACCTCCCGGTCAAGTTATGTAATGCGGATTTTAATGAAAAATTCAGTGCATCCATGTTATTTAATGACCCTCCACTATCACAGAAGGAGAGGCAGAAAATAGTTATTTATTATAATAGCCTTTAAACGAGGGTATTGAAAACAAAAAGTGTTTCAATAGACGTTCGTTTAAAAACACATGATTTTTGTATATAAATCAGAAGA